>Ga0228711_1004309_pt1 | contig 21922 bp, 7 predicted proteins | sample MedpolnodulmetaG_2_FD_177996 | JGI IMG/M metagenome (GOLD analysis project Ga0228711, IMG submission 177996) | Root nodule microbial communities from Medicago polymorpha collected in Santa Monica, California, United States - brown nodules | ecosystem: Host-associated > Plants > Roots > Nodule...
TTTGAATATGGTGGGTGGGGGGTGGGGGTGGGTGTGGTGATACACACTTTTTTAAGAGAATATATTTTATATTCTATAATACTAGACCATCGACCCGTGCTATCGCACGGGTCATATCGAAGGTAATATTTGACAGTAACATATAACAAAATAGTTTAGTTGAATGTCATAATTGTTTTAATTAAATTCATAATATTAATTATCATAGACATTGGTACTGTACCATATCATATTATGTCCATGACATCGACCTTGATGATCTGACACAAATTTTGATCTTTTAATTGGAATGAACAATAAATGCGATTATCAGAAGAGATAGGGTTAATATAGTAAAATTAAGCAGATAAATTAGGGTAAATCTAGGGCAAAATATTGCTTACGGTTAACTTCAAGTAATAAGAGATAAGAGATAATAGAAGAGATAGGGTTAATATAGTAAAATTAAGCAGATAAATAGGGTAAATTTAGGACAAAATATTGTTTACGGGTTAACTTTAATAATAAGAGAAGAGATAACATCTATATATAAAGCCAATTATCTCTTCTTATTTTCTTGAGCAATGGCCGGGACCATATGTCTCATATATATAAAGCCATATGCTTTCTTCAAAATAAATAAATAAATAAACCCAAGCTTCAGTTTTCTCAAAAAATAAATCCATGCTTCACGCGTGCATAAATTATAATATTTAAATTTTTAAAAAACGTCAAAATGAAATTATGCTTGTTATATATTTTAATTATAAAACCCCAAAAAAAATCCTTTTAATTATATTATACTTTTTTTTAAATTATATTATACTAACGATCAGGTAGACACTTCGTATCCATCTGTCCATTTTTTATTTATTGCAATAACGCATGTAAACTGTAACCAATAAATTTTAAGAAATTTTGATGTTGATTATAGAAATTATATGTATAAATGTCTGTGACTTTTAAATAGTAACACACTATGTTTATCTTTTAAAAGCGAATTTTAATATCTAATATCAAGTTAATTTAGATGTATCACTTTGGTTCAGTTGTAAAGCTTTAGTTTTATTTCCCACCACAACTCGGTTTTGTTCGATTCCCACCTAGGTAAATTTAGGAGGAATATTTTGATTTTGAATTGCAACCTATGAATTAATTAATATTAATTTTTGTAAAATTCTAGGGCAAACTAAATAATTTTATAACACTATTACTAAAAAAAAAAAAGAAATTGACTTCCATGGAAAAAAAATACTAGCTGTGATTGACCTTTCAGGAAAAAAATACAAGCTGTCATTGGACTAATTAATATATTATACTACTAAATATCCTAAAAAGATTTTTTTTTAAAACTCAGTATCCGATTTAAGGATCGACTAATCAGAGGAGACCAATCCACCGCCCACTTGCGGGGGGCTCCGTTCTAAGCCAACCCAAAATCGAACCTGAGACTTAAGAGGAGCACACTCCAAGATCCCAAACCAACCACTAGGCCAACCCAAAATGAGTTAAAAAGAAATTATAATACTGGATATTCTAAAAAAATATATTATAGTACTAGATCTTCCCAAAATAATATTAAAACACTAGATATTCTCAAAAAAAAAAAGAAGATATTACAATATTAGATCTCTTAAAAAATAATAATTATAATACTAGATATTCTCACCCAAAAAATGATATTACAACACTCTGTCTTAGGAGGACTACGTGCTGCCGTGTAATGTAAGTCACTAGCTTTGTATTGGAGCCTAAACTACAAAATTGGATTTTCCAGCGGTCAACTTCATCACACATTCAAAACATCGATGATCCTCTAAACTTTATCACGCAGTTCAAAGAAAATCAAATTTTATTTATATTTATAAGTTAAAATACTGTATTTAAATTTGAATCGTCTAATCTCGTTTTAACGATATTTTGAATGCATGAAGGCGTGAAAAACTGACTGCAGTGAAGCTTCATCCATGGACAAAGTGAGAACTGGCGCATGTGTGATGGAATGTTTAAATTTGGGGAATTCAACATGAAAAAAACATAACATTTTAAGTGCTTGAGTGACCGCTACCCCGCATTTAAAGTCAATCTCAATGTGGTATTGAGAAGCTTTCTAGTATAGCTTTAAGCCAATTACAGGTGCCTTTTCACCCTGGTTTTGTTTGTTTTCTTACACACTATAAGTGTAAATTTTAAAATAATAAATGCTGACGAGTGCATGACACTTCTTAGGATGTGTTTGAATTGAGAGTTTAGGAGGAAAATGGAGGGGATAATTTACTTTTCATTGATAAATTACAAACACTAAGAAATATTTTTTAAAAAGTTAACATATTAACATGATAAGCGATCATTGTTTCAAAAAAATTATAAACAATCATATAATATGTTTTTTTAGGTGAAAATGATAAATATATTAAATAAAATAAAAAGATACAGGGATTGAGGAACATTAAACCTGACCCAGGTACAACCAAAACGGAAATACATCGTGATAATACAAGTTGAGTTGACCAACCCTAGTCATTCCTAACAAAATAAACACTCATCACGAGCGCAACCTAGCAAACCTGCGTACGTGCGCAAAACCAGGTTACAGAAAAGATGAAGAGTGAACATCTGTTCAAATAAAAAAGGGTTAAAGTTGGCGAATGGATCATATAATACTTCAATCGCACTTAATTTATTTTCGAAAAACATGTTATATAGTCCGTAATTTAAAAAATATAAGTAAATCCTCCCCCTTCTTTTTCCTCCTAAAGTTTTAATCCAAACACACCTTTAACAACCTTGAATAATAATTTTTTTATGAAAATTGGTGTATTTAATAAGTTTTATTACTCACCCTTATGTGAGCCCGCCCTTTGAAGGGACTAAATTTGAAGTTTTTACTCTACCTTCAAATTTTACCAACATATTTCAACCTCCATAAATGTATACCCATCTCTCTTCTGCAGCTTGCATGTGATCGTACAGAGCTATGACATATTTTGGTGGTCCATCTCCACCATAAAATGCACATGTCCATTTATGTGGCATTAATAATTTGATGACATATTAACTATACTTTACCGGACAATTGAATGCTTTCGTTTGATATCTTTTTTTGTATTTTTTGGGTAATGTAAAATATGGACCCTATCTTTTTTTGGGTAATGTAAATGGACACAACTGAAAGTCAATGCCATATTCATTTGGTAAGTTAAATAAACCAAAGACCAACGTATTCAACACCGTTATAACGATTCTGAACCGGTAGGTCGCTTGATGAGTAAAGTAAATGGTACAAAAATTTAACTCTAAAAACTAAATGTACTACCAACTTACTGGCATTTACCTATAGAAATACATCGTAATGTTGTAGCACCGGCACTTCTGATAAGAAATGTGTTCAGTGTCAGATATATGTTGTTGTTGAACACAGACACAGGTAATTACAGTTACCGGTATGGACGTGTCAATGTAAGTGTCGTATTCATTGTCCTTGTTTGTATGTCCCGGCTTCATTTCATTGCAAAATTAATAATTGAGTTGCATGGTACTTATTTCCTTTTAATAGAATCTCAACCTCCCAGATATTATCTGTTTGGATTTCTTTGTATTTTTCAATTTCACAGCATTGCCCTTTTTTCTCTTCTATTAAAGCACAACCTTATGACTTGTTTCTCAACCTCATATCGTGCACACATAACATCCAAATAGAGAATTATCAAAAATGGGAAACTTTGCAAACAGAAAACCACATGCTGTGATGATTCCAGCTCCATTTCAAGGACATATTAATCCATTGTTCAAACTAGCAAAACTTCTTCACCTTAGAGGCTTTCACATAACCTTTGTTAACACCGAATACAATCACAAACGTTTGCTCAAATCAAGAGGTCCAAGTGCCTTTGATGGTTTGACCGATTTTAGCTTTGAAACAATCCCAGATGGTCTAACCCCAGAAGAAGGTGATGGTGATGTTAGTCAAGATGTACCAACTCTTTGTAAATCAATAAGAAAGAATTTCCTTAAACCCTATTGTGAACTTATTACTAGACTTAATCACTCTTCCAATGTTCCACCAGTTACTTGCTTAGTTTCCGATTGTTGTATGAGCTTTACTATACAAGCTGCTGAAGAATTTGCACTCCCAAATGTTCTTTTCTTTTCATCAAGTGCATGTTCTTTATTGAATGTTATGCACTTTCGTTCCTTTGTAGAAAAAGGCATCATACCATTCAAAGGTACTAAGTTTATTTCCTTGATAGATAATAGTATTTGTATAAATGCAGGTTATATATTCCCTTATATATATTGTGTATGAGTGCAAAAATCAACTTACTCCAAGAGCAAGTCTTGACATATATTATTCTATTTTATTTTTTAAATATTACATAAGGGGAAATATTATTACTAATGATTATTTTCTAATTGTTTCCTAAAGGATTTCAACTGTCTGCACTTTGAGATTACAAAGTCAAACTCTTACCACGGAGCTGATAGCTCATAGATTAGTTAATACAGTTAATAACAATCCAACCGTCAAATTAAAAACTCTCGTTGAGAAGATGACATGCACAAATTTTTTTAAAAGTTCAAAACTAAAATTTATTCTCTAACAAATAACTTTCATTGAATATGTAACACCTTATATGTGTGTGTGTGTGTGAACCTACAAGCTATTAACTTTTGTAATTATGATATGCAGATGAGAGTTATCTAACGAATGGATGTTTGGAAACTAAAGTAGATTGGATTCCAGGTTTGAAAAACTTTCGGTTGAAGGACATTGTTGACTTTATCAGGACAACAAATCCAAATGATATTATGTTGGAATTCTTTATTGAAGTTGCAGATAGAGTTAAAAGAGACTCTCCTATTCTTTTGAATACTTTCAACGAACTTGAGAGTGATGTAATAAATGCTCTCTCCTCTATAATTCCTTCTGTTTACCCCATTGGCCCTTTACCTTCATTATTAAACCAAACTCCAAATATTCATCAATTGGACTCTTTAGATTCCAACCTTTGGAAAGAAGATACTGAGTGTCTTGAATGGCTTAAATCCAAGGAGCCGGGATCCGTTGTTTATGTTAATTTCGGCAGCATTACAGTCATGACACCAGAGCAATTGTTGGAATTTGCTTGGGGTTTGGCCAATTGCAAAAAACCATTTTTGTGGATCATAAGGCCTGATCTTGTCATTGGTGGCTCAGTGATTTGGTCATCTGAGTTTACGAATGAAATAGCAGATAGAGGCCTAATAGCAGGTTGGTGTCCACAAGAGAAAGTGTTGAACCACCCTTCAATCGGAGGATTCTTGACTCATTGCGGGTGGAATTCAACCACTGAAAGCATATGCGCTGGAGTGCCAATGTTGTGTTGGCCATTTTTTGCTGATCAGCCAACAGACTGTAGATTTATTTGTAATGAATGGAAGATTGGTATGGAAATCGATACCAATGTTAAGAGAGAGGAGTTGGCAAAGCTTATCAATGAATTGATGTCAGGAGAGAAAGGAAAAAAGATGAGGCAAAAGGCATTGGAGTTGAAGAAGAAGGCGGAGGAGGACACAAGACTCGGTGGTAGTTCATACATGAACTTGGACAAAGTGATTAAGGAAGTCTTGCTTAAACAAAATTAGATAGAATGATTTTGTTTTCTGAAATGCAGCATTTTACTACTTGATTTGACCAGGAGGTCGTATCTAAATTTTTAGGCTATTTTTAAGCTTTGATGCACTCTATGTTTAATTATGTATTGTTTCAATATTCAATTTGGGGTTAATGATGGATAATTAGTAAGTGTACCAAATTGTCAATCAAGTAATAAATTTCTAAGTTCATATTCAAAGTTTATTTAAGATTGCAATTGCACAATGAGTAATCAACAATTACATGTTTCAAGTAGATCACAAATGTTTATCTACCGACCGAATTTAAAGAAATCACTCATGAATAAATGATAAAAGTTGCTTCAATCTTTGTTTCCACGTTGAACCTTCAACCTTGACTTCCTAAAAATAAAGTTTTTCAGCTTTCTATGGTATATTTTAATCTGGTCATTCTTTTAAATAGAAAAAGAAAAATCGCCCAATTCAAGGAGTGTTGTTTGCGATGCACAGTCCCAAACTTGAACACCCTGCGCGATGCGCAGGTGCCTCTGAGGGATGCACATTAGGCGGGCCTGTCCTGTGTTTTCTTCAACTTTCTTCGTGATGCACATGTCTCTCCTGCGCAATGTGCATGCTTTAACAACGGGTATAAAATGACACAAAAATATTGTTATGGCAGTGTGTCATCAATTAACGTTATGTGAAGCTTCAAATATTTTTCCTAGGGCCTGATTAGGATGAAACTTTATATAGTTGAAGTTTGGAACAAGGCTCCTTTCACAATTACTTGATACCAGATATATGTGATACAAGTTAACATAAACTAATTCATTCAAGTAATCTGTACTATATTAAAAATCTTTTTTCTGTGTGTATTAGTATTAAATTAAATTAAATTTTTCTAATGGATACCAGATTTATAAAGGTAAGAATATGATACATCTACTTTCTCCACCAGTGGTGCTTCAATCCACCTGAAGCAAAGAAAGAAAACACTTAAGTGTCCTTTGACATTATATTCACACGATTAATAGTTTTCTTATTTGGCTTTCTATCATATATATGTTTAACTAATAGACAATGTTTTAAAAACTTAATATTGTTGTTTTGACAATGAATATTCTTGTTAGTGCAAATAATGGATTACAATTAAGAGTGAACTCTCAATTCAATCCCTCACAATTCCTAATTAGTCCTTGACATTTTCATACTACAGACAAATTAGTTCCTTTAATACAAAGAATTAGGAAATAATTTCTTCTCAATATTAAAATATATAGGACTATTTTGGGTTTATTTTTTATCGAAGACTGAATTAGCTTGCGAGAAAAATTGTGAAAGACTAAATTGAATTTTCACTCTAGTATTAATTAACATGACAATAACAACCTTTTTTACTACCGTCCGTCATTAAGGAGATTTGAACTTTGTCCTTAAGATTCGAAGACCATTGAAATTAAATGATACCTCATAGCCATAAATAAAGTATTAAAATACATATATAAAGGCTAGTAAATATTGAAGGACACAAATTACAGCCTGAATGAAGTGAAAACATATACAAGTGAAGAAAATGGAGGGATATCTTGATAATAGGGGCACAATAAAGGTGAATTTGGCTTTTATACAATAAATGACAAAAAAATTCTGTTCTATATCATATGTCCAAATTCTTAGAGAGGGACTTATATTTTGGCGATATCCAAAAAAAAAGAATGGTCAGTGTTGTTTAATCAATTTTATTATGTTTTCTTCTGTACCATTAGAATCTTTGATGTGAGAAATATATTATTCTTGTTTTAGACCCTATTTAAGCATTACTCATAATTCTTTTTTCCTTTGTAATCTTATCAAACCAATGGAGGGAACTTAAAGGTAAGGACCAAGTGTTTTTGGGTGAGTTTCTTTAACCAGGAAACACTTTTTAAGCACTTTGGGTAGTGAAAATTCAACAAATTTTTATCCAAACAATGATATTCACATAATATAATTTAAATTTCCTCAAAACATTACACTACCTCAAAACATTCCTCCATCCAAACACACTCTAAGGTTTTGTTTGGAAGTTTGAAGGGAGGAGGAGAAGAGAGGATTTTGATGGGTGGAAAATATAGGGAAAAATGTAGAAATCGTTCATATTTTTGAAAGAGTGTTTTTTCAAACAATGATAAATTAATGCTTGTGATTAACATATTTTAATTTTAAGAAATTTATAACAACAAATAGTAAATTGAAAAATTCATATGAACACTGCAAACCGTCCTTAATTTAGTTTGAGTTTCCCAAATGAGAAGTATTTGGTATTACGAAGAAAAATGAACCTCCAAAACCCTCCCCTTCCAATGTCATCTATTTCATTCACTTGCTCCTTCCTTTTTCTCAAAGTCTCCACCTCCCTTCCCCTCCAAACTCGCAAACAAATGCTAAGGATCTCTATGTGGGGTTTGAGTGACTTAAAAATGTGTGGAAATTAGAGATTGTTCTTGTGAGCTCTTAGATCTAATTTCTTGTAACCTCTTTGTATCTAATGTGTTTTGGCTACAAAATCGACATAAACTGCTTCATGAATTCTCTAATAAACGTTACCTATACTAAGAATTCATAAATTTTTATTTCTTTGAATGAAAAATATAGTATAAATATTAGAAAATAGTTAAGTTGTCTTTCCAGCAAAGATCAAATCATTACAAGAGTTTCAAATCGACTACACAACATCATGGCAGAAATTTACGAACTGGGTTCACGTACATCCTAACGTACACTAACTACCAACATCGGAAACCTAAATCAAAACTAAAAAAAGATCCATAAACCCTAAACCACATCAACAAAAGAAGAGGAATAGAGAAATCAAAAGATTACTTGAGAATTTTTAAAAAAATTTGAAACAAGTAATCGTTAGGAAGTCAAAAACAAATTTACATCAATCAAATCATATGATAATTTAAAAACAGCTATTTAGTGTGATAGGAAAAACGAATTAGTTGTTCTTAACAAAACTAGGAGTATTATATAATATTTAAAGAATGTTAATTTTTTTGTTATAAACCGGGTATCCTTCGAGCGCGCAACTGCAGAGACTAGTTATTTGAGCCTTATGGGATTCAAATGGACGAAAAACTCTCCCTAAGAGTTTTAATGTTGTTCCATGTCTAATTAGGCAAGATTCAAACCCAAGACCTTCGTTAAGTTAGAAGAGACTTGTATCATCTTATCTATGCACTCTTGGGTTGAAGAATGTTAATTTAAACTAGTATACATAGAAAAATATTTTTTGACAAAATGGATCCTTCAAATAAAGGAATTCAGGATACTGCGAAAGGATTCTTACGCCCTCAACATAACAAAATTTAAAGATGAAGGATTCATATTATAAACGTTAAAATACATGTCATATAATTATCCAATATGCATATATTCAAACCATTTAAAATAAGCAAGAATCACTATTTTAGTTTAGGAACTCTTGCTGAAGATTAGTTCACTTACATCATCACTTAAATTCAATAAGGAACTCTTTGCATAAAAAAGCTTTTTAAGTTTGATTTTGTTTCAAAGCACATTGGATTTTGACAATGAATATTCTTGTTAGTTAAAATAATGGATTGCTATTAAGAGTGAAGTCTCAATTCAATCCCTCACAATTTTTCGCAGGCCAATTTAGTCCATGATAAAAAACAACTAATTAGTCCCTGACATTTTCATACTACAAACAAATTAGTTCCTCTAATACAAAGAGTTAGGGACTAATTTCTTCCCAATATTAAAATATATAGGACTATTTTGGGTTTATTTTTTGTCGGAGACTAAATTAGCTCGCAAAAAATTTGTGAAGGACCGAATTGAGCCTTCACTCTAAAGTGATTTGTCCTTTAAGGTTACATAACCATTGAGTTGATACCTCATAGCGACTATGAAGTATTAAAATAAATATATAAAGGCTAGTAAAAATTGAAGGACACAAATTACAGCCTGACTGCAGTGAAAACTTGTAGTGAAGAGAATGGAGGGCTATCTTGCTGACAGGGACAACACATCCACCACTCTGTGCACCATAAGGCTTTTATGGAAATGTGAATTAATTTGGCTTTTATGCAATAAAGGACAAAAATTTTCTGTTCTTTATCATATGTCCAAATTCTTAGAGAGGGACTGATATTTTGGCGATATAAAAAAAAAAGAGTGGTCAGTGTTGTTTAATCAATTTGCACATGTTTTCTTCTGTACCACTAGAAGCTTTGATGTCAGAAATATATTATACTTGCAATTCAAATAGGTAATTGAAATTTATGAGGGTGATCCACAATCATATATTGTTTGATAATATCTTCTACTGAATGGTTGGAATGTCGTGCATGTATTTGTTAGATATAGTTTGAGATTTGTTGGTATGATTCAAAATTTTCCAAGTTTATTAGTTACTGTCAAAATCACGCCACGATGATGGAGGATCTCCAGGATCTTGAGGAGATTTGTCCAGCTTAAGTGCAACGTCTCTTTCTACTTGATTGGATTGCACCACGATATGGCCGAAATCGTGAGGTGATTTTTGCTCGGGTTTTAGACCCTATTTAAGCATTCTTCATATATTTTTTTTTTAATCTTGTTAAACCAAAGGAGAAAACTTATAGGCTGGGGGTCGTCGGGTCGAGTGTTTTTAGGTGAGATTCCTGAATTATGAAACACTTTCTAAACACTCTTAGCAATGAAAATTCCCCAAATTATCATCTAATGTAATTTGAATTTCCTCAAAACATTATATTACCTCAAAACATTTCCCCATCTAAACATACTCTGAGACTTTGTTTGGGAGTTTAGAAGGAGGAGAAGGGAGGACTTTGGCGGGAGGAAAATATAAGGAAAAATGTAGAAATCGTTCATATTTTTTAAAGAGTGTTTGTTTAAAGAATGATAGATTTATGCTTGTGATTAATATATTTTAATTTTAGGAAATTTATAACAACAAATATTGAATTGAAAAATTCATATAAACGCAAAACCTTCTTTTAATTTAGTTTGAGTTTCCAAAATGAGAAGTATTTGGTATTACGAAAAAAATGAGGAGGATTTTGTATCACAGAGGAAAATGAACCCCCAAAACTCTTCCAAATGTCTTCTATTTCTTTCACTTGCTCCTTCTCTTTTTCAAAGCCCTCACCTTTCTTCCCCTCCAAACTCGCAAACAAAGCCTAAGGACTCTATGTAGGGTTGGAGTGACTTGAAAAATGTGTGGATATTTGAGATTGTTCTTTTGAGCTCTTAGATCTATTTTCTTGTAACTATACTTTGTATCTAATGTGATTTGGCTACAAAATGGACACAAACTGCATCATGAACACTCTAATATACGTTGCCTAAACTAAGAATTTGGAAACTTTTTTTTTAATGACAAATATAGTATAAATATTAGAATAGAGTTAAGTTGTCTTTCCAGCAAAGATCAGATCATTACATAAGTTCCTAATTGAACACACAACATCATGCAAAAATTCACGAATTGGATTCACGTACATCCTAACATACACTAACTACCAACATCAGAAACCTATACAAAATTAAAAATCGATCCATAAACCCTAAATCACATCAAAAAAGGAATAGGAACAAAGAATAATCGAAAGATTACTTGAGAATTTTAAAAAAATTGAAACAAGTATTCGTTAGTGAGTCAATGAAAAACAATTTTACACAAATCAAATCACATCATGATGCAAACTTTGTCGGTTAGTTCCTAAAATATCTCTAAAAATAGCTATTTAGTGTGATTAGGAACAACAAATAAGTTGTTCCAAACAAAACTATAAGTATCATATAATATTGAAGAATGTTAATTTTTTGGGTGCTAAATCGGGTATCTTCCGTGTGCGCAACGTTGGAGACTAATCCTTCTAGTTTTGTGGAACCCAAATGGACGACAAACTCTCCTTAAGAGTTTTAAGGCTGATGCATGCCTAAAGCTGGACTCGAACTCAAGGCCTATACGTTAAGCTAGAAGAGACATGTGTCATTTAAACTAAGGGCTGTTGGGTTGAAAAATGTTAATTTAAACTGGTATACATATAAATTATACTTTTTGACAAAATGGATCCTTCAAATGATAATGGAATTCAGGATACTGTGAAAGGATTTTTACTCCCCAACTTAACAAATTCAAAGATGTAGGATTCATATTATGAAGGTTAATATACATGCTATATAATTATCCAATGTGCATATATTCAAATCATTTAAAATAAGCAAGAATCATTATTTTAGTTTAGGATCTCTTGCTGAAGATCAGTTCACTTACATCATCACTTAAATTCAATACGGAACTCTTTGGTTAAAAAAGTTTTTTAAGTTGGATTTTGTTTCAGCAGCACCTCATTGATCACTTTGTCCAAGTTCATATATGAACAACCTCCAGGTCTCGTGTCCTCCTCCGCTAGCTTCTTCAACTCAATTGCCTTTTGCCTCATTTTCTTTCCTTTCTCTCCCACCATCAATTCATTGACCAGCTTCTCTACCTCATATCTCTTTACATTGGTGTCAATTTCCATCCCAATCTCCCATTCATTGCATATATATCTGCAGTTTGCTGGCTGATCCGCGAAAAATGGCCAACACAACATTGGCACTCCAGCACACATGCTTTCAGTGGTTGAGTTCCATCCACAATGAGTCAAGAATCCACCAATTGAAGGGTGGTTTAATACTTGCTCTTGCGGACACCAGCTCGCGATTAGGCCTCTATCTGAAATTTCATTCACAAACTCCGATGACAAAACAACGGAACCGCCAATGACAAGATCGGGCCTAATGATCCACAAAAAGGGTTGCTTGCTATTGGCCAAACCCCAAGCAAACTCTAAAAGTTTTTCTGCAGTCATAACGGTCATGCTCCCAAAATTTACATAAACAACAGACCTCGGTTCTTTGGATTCAAGCCAATCAAGACACTTGGTATCTTCTTTCCAGAGATTGGTATTTAAACTTGACAACTGATTCTGTGGACTTTGACTTAAAAGTGAAGATAAAGGGCCAATAGCATAAATATTAGGGAACGTCGAGGAGAGAACATTCATTACATCCTTCTCAAGTTCATTAGAAGTATTAAAAATAAAAGCAGAGGCTCTGTGAGCCCTTCCTGCTGCTTCAATTGTAAATTGTACTATGCAATCATTTGGATCTGTAATCCTTATATAATCGGGCAGATCCTTCAGTCGAAAGTTCTGCAATCCTGGAATACAGTTCACTTTATTGTCCAAATATCCGTTTGTCAGATAACTCTCATCTGCATGTCAAATTTACAAAAGATGTTAGCTTGAAATTGAATTTCCATACTCCTAATGTATGTCATATGAACACTTTAACTACACTACACCTGTGGAGAAAGAAAGAAGAGTAATTGATTGTTACCTTTTAGTGGTATGACACCTTTATCAAACAATGTAAGTAAGTGAAAACCAGTCCAAAATGTACATGCATTGGCTGGACTAAAGAAAACAGCAGGGATTGAAATTTCTTCAGCAGCTTGTATAGTAAAAGACATGCTATTATCAGCAATTATGCACGTAACTGGAGGGACAAGACCAGAAGTGGCAGATTCATTAAGTCTAGCAAGAAGTTCGCGAAAAGGTTGTAGGAAGTTCGTTCTGATTGATTCACAAAGAGCATATATGTCTTGACTAACATCACCATCCCCATCTCCGTCGATAGAAGGTAGACCATCAGGAATAGCCTCAAAGGTAAAATCAGTGAAACCATCAAAGGCATTTGGACCTCTTGATTTGAGTAAGCGTTTGTGATTGTATTCGGTGTTGACAAAGGTTATGTGAAAGCCTCTTAGGTGAAGAATCTTTGCTACTTTGATTAATGGATTGATATGGCCTTGAACTGGATATGGAATTAAAACTGCATGTGGTTTTGATTCACTCATTTCAGAGTTTGTGTTTGAATGTTGTGCACAGGGATAAGCCAATGGTTTTTACTTTTATGTTTCTTGGATTTGTGGAAAAGAAAATAGAGGAAAAGACAAGGAATCTTACAAAGTCTGAGATATTTTTCTTTTAAAATGAAAAAATTCCAACGTAACACAATAATTGATGCATACTAGTCAAGCCACCACTTTTTTGATATACTGTATGAGAGAACGATAATAATATATTTTTTTTTAAATTAAAACCATATGTCAATAAATTATTTTAGTTGAATATAAAATAGTTTATTTTTAGACATATTCACGTAAAATTTATTCAATAAACAAAAATTAAAGGCTAAAAGTCAATTATGAAGACTAAAGCTCAAAACTCCAGTACAATTTGATGGCAGTAGTAATCTATATCTATCTATCTTTCTATCTCTATCTCTATGTAAAATGAACTTGAGTCATTCTCTGTCTTGCATTCTGTCTATGTGGCACAATCCGACACTTTGCTCAAAACCTCTGGATATGGATTCGATGCAGTTACTGTGTTATGCAGTAATTGCTACCGACCGTCTGATAAAAAACGTAATGTTAAGATCAAACTGTGTGAAAACTGGTCAAACAGATCTGAACCGATGAATCATTTTTACGGTCGTGATTTACTTCTGCATGTACCTGCGTGAAGCAGTTACAGCAGGAGATCCAGGTCCCTTCTTAAGCTAGAATTTTGCATACATGGCAGCTCTCCACAACCTTTCCACTATTATAGACTATTTAATTTATTTAGACAAATATTAGTGCAAGTTCCACTAAATCAATAAATATATGATTGTGGACCTCCACCATAAGTTTTATTCCTGAGCTTATGCAAGCTACACAATGAAACACTATCTGATATTATCAAGACTCATTCATCCAAAATATATATATATATATATATATATATATATATATGCTGCAGCTGCACTATACATATTCAAAATATAAATTTATATCATTCAACTCAATTATTAGAAAAGGTATAACAGATTCATGGCATTTAACAGAAACGATTCTGGTTTTTTCCCCAAAAATAATACTCCCTCCGAACTAATTTAAGTATTGGTGTATTTTCCATTAGCATAATATAAATTGGAATATATTGAATTGAGAGTGATGAAAGTGGTAACAATTAAAGTTAAGTAATTAATATTGCATTGAAAAGTGGAATGGATCACTTATTTTAGAACAATTATATTTTTTTACAAAATGATCACTTATTAAAGGACGGAATGAGTAGCAAAACAATTAAAAAAATTGAGTATAGACTGAAGTTGCAAAATTTAACTATATGAAATTTTTTATGCATAAAATATAACTATTCAATTGCATATACTCAAACCATTTAAGATTAGCCAGAATCACAACTTAAATTTAGGAACTCTTGCTGATGATGAGTTCCATCATTATAAACTGATTAAATGTATACTTTTTTTTAGTAAAAGATGTTTATAGCATTTCATTAAATATAAGAGTAACAATACAATGAGGTATTTTTAAATAAATAGTGAGACTAGTAACGTGGCTTCACGTGCAAGAGTGTGTGCTATTCGTTTCCCGAGTAAACTTCATCCTGAAGTTTGCAAAATGAGAGGAGAACAAAGACCAACGTAATAATGTGACCAAATTCTATAACATTGGTGCGTACTAAGTTGAAAGCATCAGCCTAATAATTGAATACATTTAACAATTTAAAAGGCGCTTATATTTCTAGACCATGGTTTTTATCTTAAGGTTGCTTACAAAACAGTCTCATTCTCTTTAATTCTGGACTTGGTGGAAATCCCGAATATGTAACAATCACACATATCGTGAATATGCATGCTGCTGTAGACTTGACTTGGTGTTGAGAAGCCGGTCATTTGGGGGCTAAATAAGTGAGATTTTTTGATGCAGATGATAACAAGTTGCCAAGAACAGACAAATAATGCACAATATATTTTTTCTTGACTTGATAGGAACCACATAATTAGGGATTGGGAATACGTATAAGTTGGGAAATGCATAGAGTCAAGAGACTAAATGGGGAGTGGGAAATGATTTTGTAGTATTCATTTTAAAGAACTATTATATATTAATGGTACAATTTTACATGATAAATGTATTTTTATATTAAAAATGATTACAATTTTTTATATTGAATCAAACCACATTAATTAAGTATTTAAACTTCATTGGTCGACAAAGGTTCAGTTTCTTTTGAATCGGACAAACTACAATGAAGCTTAACATATGAACAATTGAACTGTGGTTAGCTCATTGGTCGGACAAAGATTCTACATCTTTTCTGAACCAAATGAGCTACAATGAGATTAGCTTGTAATTAGTTGAACTTTGGTTAGTTCATTCATCGACAAAGGTGTAACCTTTTTGGTAAATGACATGAACTATAGCGGGACTTAAGATGTGCTACTTTATCTAAAGAAAATATTCAAAGTTTTAACATTATATATATGATTAATTCTTATAATGTTTAACCCTATTTTTATTTATTTTGCTAACTATATGTAAATATATATATCATTGCTTAGGACGGTTTTGGTTAACGGTGAAGCATGTCAAACCAACCATAAATGAATTTTAAATCTGTGTAATCATTGGATCTTAGCCAAGTTAGTTGGTAACTTGTGAGACCTTAGTGGATTTTTCGAAAGTTCTTGACTCGAATAATAGTTTGTGAATTACATATTTTTAAAGAACAAAAAGAGATATTGAGACGAAAATACAATTGGGAAAAAATTAAAGACATCCTACGAATTACTGAAGATAAAATGACTTTAGAGGAAACTTTAAAATGACCCTACCAGAAAGGGACCAACAAGGTGGCACTGACTGAGAGATTTCAATATTTCATTTGCAAGTTCGATGGAGGGCAGGGAGCGACGTTCGACGGATACGATCTAGTCACCGGTGTATTGGACGTGAGAGAGGTGGATTTAGTATTGTAGATGTGAAGGGTGGGAATGGATATACAAGAATAGACATTCGGTATATCATTCATCAATCATCAACTAGATTTTGTGCAGTAAACATACAAAAGCTACAAGTTCTAAAATAATAAAATGACAAAGTAATAAGAATAAAAAAACAACTATGCTGTATGTCGTGAGAGGTTTTCATATGAATTTTCACGAACACAGTTTTTTAACATTTATTTCCTCCATATAATTACTACTATTAAATAGAAAGAAAGGACCACATGTTTTAACCATGGAAAAAGAGAAACTGTAACAACCCGATTTTCACTAACATTATTTTATTTAATTATTATGTGTGTTTATAAGTGCTTGTGTGTGATTAATTTCCTTTGTGTGTATTTTATTTGGGATTAGTGGATTTTGACTTGAGAAGGGTATTTTAGTCATTTTACACTCAGGGGTATTTTGGTCATTTGGTGAGCAGAGGTAAAATAGTCATTTTATTTGATAGATTATTTTAGTGTTTTAAGTGAGAAGAATTATTTTTACTAAGTTACTAGTGAGTTGGGTAATTATTTAGAGACAGTAATTATTCGTTATTTTGACGGTTTAGGTGAGTAGAAACTTTGGTGAATTAGTTGGTAAGAATGTTAAACCCAATAAGTCAATTAGAGACTAAACTCAATTATGTGGGTAGTATATAAACACTACAATTGTGAGAAAATTAGGTCATTACCTTCATTCACTCATTTTCACAAAACCTTTTGAGATAGAAGTAGAGAGAGAAATGGGATCTAGAGGAGAAAAGAAGAACTAGAGTGAGAAAGCATGGGATTGGTGGCTAGGAGCTAAATTGAAGCTAGAAATTGGATTCTTGAAGATTAGAGGTAAGAGGGATCATTTCTTTTCACTAATTAAGTTATAATCTCTTGTTTTCAATTATAGTGACCAATGAGGGTTGTGGTAAAATCGGATTGGACCAAAAAGTCCCTAAAAGGGATCCTACGCACTTTGGACAAGTCTGGACAAAAATGCCCCTTGACCGTTTGGATAAAAAAAACATAATAAAAATAAATAATATAAAAGAATTAAAATTCGAAATTAAAAATAAAAAAGGAATAAAAACAAATAAAAAAAAAAGATAAAATAAATAAAAAACAATAATAATAACAATAATAAATAACTTAAAAATGCCGCCTTCGGAACCAAAATGAATTATGAATTAATAACAATAATAATGCTTATGTTTGATTATAATTTAATTATGAATTGTGGACTAATCCCCAATGGTCGTTTGGTTGACCGTCTTCCTTATCCGCGTGGATGGGTAAAGGGCGTGCATTGTAACGCCCCGTTTTCCCAACAATGTAAAAAATACACTTAAATCAAAGTATTCAACGTAAAACGGAGTGCCACACTACATTTCATGTATAAATAGAGTAAAGTCACTATTTATTAAAACCACTTTAACAAAACATCGCAGCGGAAAATTTACTTCAATATTCAACAATTTTGGCACTACGGCCTCAACATAAACAACATTAATAAAAGTTTTAATTCAAGACAACATGGTTCAACAACATGTTTTCAAAAATAATACGCAACAGTGGATAACATAGCAAATATCCCCATCCTGTTACGTATCAGAGCGACCCTAAGACGACGCACGAGAGAGTCAACTCACATCAGCAGCTAATCCTGGTTATCTGCACGTTACCCACGTAGAGGCAACATTCAAACAGAAGGGGTGAGATTTCACATTCAATAATAATAAGCATATAACTCATCAGTGAAATCTAACAAAGCAATAATGATACTTCACATATTGTTCAATTATTTCTACTTGGCATATAAATCAACTACAACAACTCGACGACGACACGACAATGCAAAGACACAACAACAACTTGACTATGCAGTATGCATGTGGTACCAATCAACGTGTTAGAGCAAAGACTCTCAATTCAACGTGTAGAGCAATGGCTCTTAAAATCAACGTGTGGAGCATCAACTCCTAAATCAACGTGTAGAGAATAGGCTCTCAAATCAACGTGGTCTGAATGATTAAACATTCAATAGGGCATGAACCCCCAACTTTATATGAGTATGCATGGACTCAACAACTTAATCAACAACAACGTACAACGTCAACGACTTTTACGACATCAATGACAACAACAACAACGACAACAATAACAACGACAACAACAACGACAACAACAACAACGACAACAAACAACAGCAACAATGACTCCACATTATAATTCCTTAAATATACATCATTGTGAGCAACAACACATAACATCATTTTAGTCAACATGCATTCATTTAGCAATTCATCAATATATACATCATATAATAATTCATCAAATAAAAGTTAATCATGACGAACAAGGCCATTTGAAGAAACTGACAATATTGCCTAGAACTTTCATGTTTGTACTAAAGGCTATACCAAAACAGAAACGTGTGAAAACGACACAAGAACATGAAAAAGGTGCACTGCTACTGAACAACTCGCCGTGGCGGGCGGACTTACTCGCCGTGGCGAGCAAACATTGCTCCCTGCCACACAGTAGTTCGCCGTGGCGAACAGCTGGCGAGCAAACATTGCTCCCTGTTACATTATAGCTCGCCGTGGCGAGCAGACTACTCGCTGTGGCGAATTATGACACGTTTTTGTCGGGAAATGCGATTTTTCACCCCAAAAACCCAATTTTCATTCAACCCAATCCCAAATTTGATAGGAAACTCAACCTGTGATGATTCTATAATCTGAACATCTATTATACACAATTCTATGGACTTTCAACACTTATTAACAACCAAATTCTACATGTTCTACGATCAATTCTAGTTTCAACCCTAATCTTCAAATTCACAAGAACAACAACAAAACTACATGTTAAATTCAGTTTCAGAATTACATAACCTAAGATTAGAGAATGTTAGTCCCACCCTTACCTTAGATTGGTGATTTGCAAGACTCTACAAGTTCTCCCTTCTCTTGGTTCTCTTCTCCTCTTTCTCCCAAAGACTTTTTGTAAAACCTAATTTTGTCTGGCTCTTGCTTTTCTATTTAACTCAACAGATTTTCTACTTAACACCACCCAATTCTAATTAATTCTTCAGCCCCTCTACAAGTCTTATTATATTAATTCCAATCCATCCTACTAAATAATAAAATAAAGCCACTTAATAAAATATTATTACACAACAACATGCCACTTATCAACATAAATCAACATAAATCGACACAAATCAACATAGATCAACACAAATCAACATAAATCATATAAAAGACTCTAGACTCAGCCAAAATAATCAGATAAATAAATAGGGCGTTACATGCATGACTAGTTTTCTTATCTTGGTGAGTTGCTTGAGGATAGCTTGGAGCTACCTCGTTTTATTTTGGAGTCTTTAGAGTCGGCTTCTGATTTATGAGTGTCTGTCTGTTTATTTTTATTACGTCTGTTGGAGATTTTGAAACTATTTAGTGATATGAGTTGTATGATGACATGACTACTTGGTGACTTATTTTATTATGGTTGACTGTTGGATGCTTATTTTCATTTGTTGAAGAGATGTTATTATTATTCCGCTGCGATGTTTGAGAAAATTTTATGCATGTTGAACTTATTCGAAGATGTAACATCTAAATTTTTGTTTGATTTATATTATTAACGTAATTTATCGCTTTAAGAGGTTAGGGTGTTACAGAAACCACGTTGCTAAACCACCGCAAAGCTCACTCCAACTGATGGCATGTGAAGCACTATCACCGGTTTAATTATATAATATTACGACCATTTCATATCTAGGTGCCCATAAAAACCACACTTATTGAAATGTTTATGTTATAGCATGCAGCTTCATAAGCACTGAAACATTCAATAGATTCATATTGAATGGGAGGTGAGTCTAGTATTGGAGACAACTTCCATGAAATTATTGATGTCGTGAGATTAAGTGATCGGTCCCATAAGATGGTTAAAAATTAATATAGTGATTGGAGAGACCAAACTCATATTTTTTTTAGGTTGAATTCCTTTTTTATTATTATATATATATCAAGAGTTACTTACACATGAATAGAAGACAAACAGACAACAAGCTGCGTCGTTAGACCTCTTTGGATGGCAAAATCAATTCTCGGAAACACAACATTCATGGACTTAGAGGACATGACATTGAAAGAAAGAAGCATAACTAATATAATAATGCAAGTTGGTGCTTTGTAAATCAAGTGTACAACATTCGTGAAATGCTCGTGATAGCCGAGTTCGCTATATTAAACATTTCTCTAAAAAAAATGATTGTTATCGTGTCTAACATTCTCCTTGCAACATTTACATACAAGTTTAGGTTTTTCACAATACATGAAGTACAAAACACCAAGCTCAATTTACAATGTCATAAATGATCTAATTCCCCTTGCAGACGATCTAATTTCTCATGAATGATCTCAACCTATGATCATGGATGTGGTCAATATCATGGATAGTACTAGGAAATCCATTTGTGGTCTCAAAACACACACACGTGTGTGTGGCCATGAGTGAGATGAGAACTGAGGGAGAAGGATCCATATATGCAAAGGTTGCTTGCGAAAATCCTTCCTTATCTTAGTTTTAAATGATTTATTCTATTGCATCTAGATAGAAAAGAGAGAAAAACTTAGAATTTGTAGTTCTGTTATCGATCAAATAGCTAAATAACTATATCAACTATAACAATGCTCTATACATATTCTCACCAATATTCTTCACTACTAGAATATGTAAAGACAGTCCTAGTGAGCTAAGCTCAGCTGGTAAAGGCAATGCATAATATATGCAAGATCCGGAGTTCAAACCCCGATCACCACAAAAAAAAAAAATGTAAAGACAACAAAAATATCATATTAGTTTCATTCATGGTCTACTGACATGGCACTTTAAGAAAATATAATAAATGTAACTAAATGTGTTGTGACGTTAAGATGTCAAATATCAATATGTGTCGGTCACTAAACACACATCAATGTGAAGTGTCAATTCTACACACTTTAAAACCTTTGACCTAAGTAAGCTTACCATGTCTATTTTACATTGAAACTTATTTCAATGTTAGAGTAAAATATTAACTCATGGCTTGCATTTAAGTAGTTATTCCTAAGATAACTATAAATCTTGTTTAATATAGAAGGATATTAATATAAACCTGTAAACCTGTAAACACAGCAAAATGATTGTTTTGCCTTAGTTTATCCTTAACATGATAATGGAATTCAAGATACGTAATCACCCAACTTCACTTATTCAATGCTGTAAAATTCAACTAATAAAGATTTAAATACATCTCATATAATTATCCAATTAAATCCATTTAATATTAGCAAGAACCACTATTTTAGTTTAAGAATTCTTGCACAAGAAATGTTCAATTCCATCATCATGAACTCGTTACTTCTTTTTTTTTTTTTTTACAGAATGAACTCGTT
>Ga0228711_1004311_pt1 | contig 21920 bp, 15 predicted proteins | sample MedpolnodulmetaG_2_FD_177996 | JGI IMG/M metagenome (GOLD analysis project Ga0228711, IMG submission 177996) | Root nodule microbial communities from Medicago polymorpha collected in Santa Monica, California, United States - brown nodules | ecosystem: Host-associated > Plants > Roots > Nodule...
TTTATTAATGAAAAAACAGAAAACAAAATAATAGATATATAATACCAATTTTAAAAATACTAGACTTTTGACACTTACATTAAAGCTAGAGAAAAAGAAGTTGTATTGTATTGTATTATAACAAAAAACAAAATAGCTGGAGAAAAAGAGATAACCTTATTGATGTTATGTACAAAATTGCTACTTGTTTGGCCAGAAAAACCACCAATAGAGTTCATAATTTTGCTTGTGATTAGCAACACCATAGGGACCAATATGCCATCACAGTGGCGGAGCCAGGAAATTTATGGAGTCTGGACAAAAACTTTATCGCAAATTCACATGTGACATAATATATAAACAGTCATAAATCAAAATAAAAGAGATTCCTCATTTTGTCAACAAAAGTACAATTTAAAATAGGGTTATTAATTGAAATTGGCCATGTAACATACATGAAGTTTGAAAAAATGACCCTGTAATTAAATAACATGTATTCTGAACATGTAATTCGAGATTTTTATTATTTATAACCCTGTAATATACGCGAAGTCCAAAAAAGCAACCAAGAGATTAAATTTTTTCATGATTTCTTAGAGGCGAGTTAAGAACGTTAAAATATGGCTTGACACAGAAAAAATTATAAATTTTCGACAAACGACAAATTAATTATGAATTTTTAAAGTGTCAAAAACTCAAAAAACAAAACAACGGAAATCTCAACCTATCAATCGAATTTTGAGCTCATTATTTGCAGAGACATCTTTAAAAATACATAAAAAGGATATGTAAAATTTCATAGCATTTCGAAGTGGTATAAATTTATTTTGATTTTTCAACCAAAATGTGCAAAATTGAAATTCTGTCCCGCGTAAGCGTATACTCACAAGTCAAATTTAGTTCCCTAGTTTTATAGGCATGACCAGAACATGAAAAGAACCTTCACAATGAAATTTTGTAGTTTTTAAACGAGATACAAATTAATTATAAATTGTTTAAGAAATTCATAATATGAGGGAATAAAAATTCATAAATAATTTATCCCTGGTCGAAGAAATTTAATTTTTTGTGTAAAGTTATATTTTATCGTGCTAAACATGTATGAAAAAATAGTGAAAAAATTCAACTTGTAGGTCACATTTTTAGACTACACGTATATTATGGGGTGGTCAAAAATAAGAAGAAATTCAAGTTACAATGCTAGAATATATGTTTTATATTTTACATGGTCATTTTTCAGACATAATGTATATCACAGGGTCAATTTGAACAATTAACTTGTTAAAATAAGAGAGATGAACCCGTCAATAGTGTGCTAAATAAAATTAGGAGGTAAATGTTTTTTCCGAGCCTATTTGCGTGTGAGAATTTTCAGATTTTGCCCAAATTTTTCTTTTTATAAGTGTGTTAATGGGTTTTGGGTTGGGTTTAATGTGCAAAAATTATCGATCGAGCCCGGACGACCGCCTGGGTCGCCGCCCCTGCACCAATAGCCCCAAATGAACCAAAAGCCATTAAAAACCAGTCTAGAGCATCAGCATGCATGAAAATGGACTTATAAGAACCATTTTTCTTTTTCTTAATAGAAACATTTTGCTGCTCACCACCACCCATTTCAAGTACCTTTTTCTTTTGTAATTATATATATAAAAAAAGAGTAAGATTTTCTGAGTGACAACTAAATATATATTTGTGGTTGTTATTCAATGTTGGATTGTTTGCTATATTTATTCAATGTTGTAACGTTTTTGTGGGATATATATAGGAAAAGAGAGAGCGAGGAGTGGTGGTGGAGATACAAAAAACAGCATATTTTGAGTGGAGAATGAGTTGGTATATTATTAAGTGCTGTGAATCTTACGCTAAGTTTCTATTTTCTACATATTTTGTATCAGGCTTCCATGCACTCATGCATTTTGTATGTCATCCAGTTCATATAAATATTTAAATTTAGCATTTCAAATTATAAAATAACAATTAAAATCTGAGTTTTTTTATCATCCAATCTAATTTCGCATATTTTTCCAACTGTGTGAAAGCAAATAATGTTCAACAACAATTATCTAATTTCGCATATTTTTCAAATGGGTCATTCTATCTTGTGCCCTAAATTAATGCCCTTAGGGCACAAGTTAGTGAGCTTAAAATAAAAAAAAAGTTTTATATTGAAAATATAATTTTTAAAATATTGAATGCACAATTTCTAAGATTTTTTTTCCTTCTATATTTAACTTCTTAACAAATGCATAAGTTAACATTTCCTTAAATCATTGATGACGATCGAAAGTTGCGCATGTTAATTAATTATTGTGATCACTTAATAAGAAATATGAGTCTGGTCCCTTGGACCTCAATGTTTTACTGTTGAAATTTGGACCACCCATAATTGCTTGCCACCACCCCCCATAAACAAGTACCCTTGTTTTTTCTGACGTTAAAAGGAAAAACAGCCTAATACACCAAGTTTTTCTAATAATCACTACTTTATATTTGTGCTTTGTTCCAACACCAACTTTTAATTTGGTCTTTTGGTTATTCAATGTTGTACGTAACGTTTTAGTGGGATTCATATAGATAAATAGACATGGTGGTGACGTTAAAAAAGGTTTAAAAAAAAAGGGTAAATGAGTTGGATTTACAGAAAATATTTATGTAGTCATAATTCCAATAAAATTTATTTTAGTGCCCACATTTTTTTTACAGATTTAAGTGCACAAGGGTATATACATATTATTTAATTATTTTAAAAATATATATCATTTCACTACCAAATATATATGTATCATTTAATTTTTTCTTTAACATTTTTATAGTTGTCTGTGTTCAAATAAAATTTATTTGATATCTTGTAATTAAGTAAGTGTTTCTCTTAGATTTAAGTGATTACCATTTCTTTCTTTAAAAAAAGTGATTTCTATTGACACGTGGAGTGGCTAATTATAAATAGGTGTAGGAGTATATTTGGAATTCATATGGTAAACATGTGCACACTATGTTCTTCATTTTTCACATCTGTTTTAATTTCTAAAAGAATAAGCATAATTTTTCTTGTATGTCAATGTATAATTTTGATCGTAAATATCTTCAATAATATATTAAAAAAAATTTATGAAAAATTGATATTTAAAAATAGGTGTCGAGACAAATCCACTTGATTCTGTGTTGATATTTTAAAAATAGTCATATGAATAGTGCACATTTTCAAAATAAGTCTCTGCTCAAATAAAATTTATTTGATATCTTGTGATCAAGTAAGTATTTCTTTTAGATTTAAGTGTTTCTCATTTCTTTCTTTTAAAAAAAAATTGATTTCCATGGACACATGGAGTGGCTAATTACAAAGACGTGTAGGAGTATATTTAGAATTCATATGGTAAATATGTGTACACTATGTTCTTCATTTTTCACATCTGTTCTAATTTCTAAAAGAATAAGCATTGGACAAAATAATATCGAACAATTTTTTATTTTTTTTATCATATATTTGATCAACAGTGGTCTTTACAAATAAAATAATGTCAAATTTTTTATAACCGGACATATTTACAAATAAGTGTCATCTCCCTAACTCCATTTATGCTCAAGGGATTTTAATCGTAGGATATAGAGACCAACAAAGATTACATAGTCAAACAAGATGTAATTATATTACAACATAAGCATATAATGATCAACATAGGAATTGTGCCATGTTAGACTTCGAGACCACCAATTTTGATGATTGTATGCATGATTATTTTTGGAATCTAAGGAACAAACGATTTCCCTACTCCTCTTCTCAATTTTCTTTTCAATTTCACATATTACCACAACAACTCCATCATCAATTCTTCTTTATAGCTTCTACCTTAAAACATGAAAACTTGATCATGTTTATTTAGTTAATTTCATGTGAAGAATCAGCAATTATATTATTTGGTCTTCTTTGTAGACTTACCAAAGAGTAATATGCTCCACTTGGCCCTTTAGACAACAAAGATGAATGTGTTCCTTTTTCAACAACACTTCCCTTATCTAAAACAGCAATTAAATCGCAATTTTGTATAGTACTCAACCTATGTGCCACAACCACACTTGTCCTTCCAACCATAACCATTTCTAAAGCATCTTGGACTAATTTCTCTGATTGACTATCAAGTGCACTTGTTGCTTCATCCAAAAGCAACACCTCTGGATTCTTCAATATAGCTCTAGCTATTGCAATTCTTTGTTTTTGACCACCACTAAGTTGAACTCCTCTATCACCACACAATGTGTCATAACCATCTTTTAAGTTTGATATGAAATCGTGAGCATTTGCAGCCTTTGATGCCTCAACAATCTCACTCTCATCAACTTTATCATCGTATGCTCCATATACAATGTTTTCTCTTATGGTACCTCCAAACAATGCTGGTTCTTGACTCACAAGTGCAATATGTTTCCTTAATGACCTTAGATTATAAGTCTTTATGTCTCTACCATCAATTGTCACCATCCCTTTAAGTGGATCATAGAACCTCTCAATTAGTCCTATGATTGTCGATTTTCCAGAACCACTTTCTCCAACCAAAGCGGTTGACTTTCCTGCGTCAATTTCAATAGAAAACCCTTGAAAGACCATCACACTAGGCCTAGCCGGATATGCAAAATGTACATCATGAAATACAATTTTCCCTATCAACTTTTCAACTTTGAAACCTTCTAAATCGTCTGACTTAATTTTTGTATTCCTATCCAGAATTGCAAAAATCAATCTAACGGCATCAGAGCCTTGAGCAAGATCATTAGTCATGCTACTGGCAGCATCTGCAATAACTTTTCCAATGCTTATCCAAATCATAATAGTCTCAAAGAATTGATTTTTTGTTATATATCCATCTGAGACAAGTTTTCCACCATACCAAAAGTTTAAGGCTCTAGTACAAAAAATGAAGCTTAGTGAACATGCAAGCCCAATGCCGGCAAACCAAGATTGTCTAATATTTTCATGACTTGGACCTTGTTGGGCCTTTTCAAGCATTCTGAGGATTCTATTTTGTGATGAAAAAGATGTGATGGTTCTTAGATTTGAAACAGCTTCTGCAGCTATTTTGCTACTTTGATCTTGAGCCTTGATGGCTTTACTTGACATGTTATTAAGAAGAACACGTCTTGTATAGTAACACAAAATGGTAATTGGTTGAACTGATATCATAACAATGGATAGTCTCCATGTAATGATTAGACCCAAGGTGCAAGTTATTATCATTGCTGATATAGTTTGTACCACTAGTGACAATCTATCACCCACCAAAGATCTTACCTGTATTATCAATTTGAAAAACAAAAGTTAGAAAAATTAAATTATATTATACTAGGAATTGTGTTAGAATCAAAATCCTAAAGGTATACATTATATACCTCATGAAAATACATATAATTACTACTTATATATTGCTCAAAATGAATACCAATCAGTGACTCGAAAGATAAAATATTTGATTAAAAGATGATGTTTAATTGGGGTAGCAAGTAAATAACTAAAAAATAAAATTACTCTGCAATCTCTTCACATAATTTCTAGAAAATATTTAGCCTTTTTATATATTTTTCTTCGATTGGTCTTGTGTTTTAAAATGTTAACACTGTTATGTCCTCGTTAGCTTAACTCAGTTGGTATGAACAATGCATAATATATGTAAGGTCTGAGGTTCAAACCCCGACCACCACAAAAAAAAAATGTTAACTCTGCTATATTTCTCATAAAGTTTCATCTTTTCCACTGTATTTCTCATAAATCAACCTAATCAAAATTTGCCTAAATAATAATATGAAGGAAACTTGTAAACCAAAATCTAAAATCCCTTTCTTTTTTCACTGCTAATTAAATGGATTACACACCTTATAGTGTTATGTTTAGGTCAAATTCACATCCTACAATTATTTAAGTAAAATATTTGTAATAAATTAGTTTTTAAGTTTTTTTAGTAACAAATCAATCATTTGTGTATGTCGACGTTAAACTTTTAAAGAGTATGATATGTCATTTACTTACATTATATGATTTGAACGGTACAATTAGCTAAATGTCCCTCCTACGTGTACTTCATCAAGACCTATATGCTTAGTATACATGAAGAAGAATATGTGATGAATGTAGACAAAATTTAAGGACATGTAGACCATTCATAGGGCTTCATGTAGTGTAAATAAACACGTTGAAAAAAATAAACTTTAAGTGACTAACTTCTCAAACCTAATTTTATAGACAAATATTTGATGAACAATATTATAAATCAAGGAATCAACAATTTTGTTTCTCCTTAAAAAAAACAATTTTGTTTTGAATCAATACCAAATAACACACCTATGAGCTCCATGAGAGCATTGAATTTTGACAAATCAACTTAACATTAAATATCCACATAAACACTTTTTGACTGAGTTTGATGAAATTAAGATAATGATACAAATATTTTATGACTTAAAGGATCAATTTGTAACAAAAAAACTTAAAGAACTAATTTTTTTTATAATCATCTAACTTAAAGGACCAAAAATGGTATTTAGCCTAAATAATAGGACAAGATTGTGAAATAAAATTGAAAATTGAAGCGTCTAACATGGACCCGTTACAAATTTCAACCTCTCTACTTTTAATAAATTTTAATAAAATATTACATTAATTCTCAATTGTTTCATAATATAAATTTTTTTTTTATTAAAAATGGTAAAGGTCCCCCTTCAAGACCATTTTCTGGAGATTCATACCGGATGCACCATTGACAGTATGGAAAAATATTTTTACACGTTAGTCTTAATACATAGATTTTATATTATATACACATATTTACCATAACATGCTATTTAAAAAAAGGGAAATTAATGATTCAAATATAGAAATAATTTATTGGAATGTGTGCATCACATTTAATCTTTAACTTTTTAAACAATTAAATACACAAAATTTTAGAGATTATTTCTTCTTTTGGGTTTCTTAACATGTGCCCTTAGGGCACAAGTTAACACTACCCTTAAAAAAAAAGAAGAAGAGAAGACATACCACGTTGGCTTCTTTGGCAAGTCTAGAGCAAATAGCACCTGTAGAATTTTGATCCTCATCAAACCATCCAACTTCAAAAGTGAGTATCTTAGAAAACATTTTTTCTCTAACCCTCTTAGTTAAGTACTCTCCCATGTAAGCAAAACTATAATGTTGAAGCACATTAACAACCAATGAGATAACAGCCAACCCTAGAAAATAAAATGCATAGATCCTGATTTGCTTCTTCATCTCATCGTGGTTATTCAAAAAATAAACTGATGCAACTGACCCCGTTGCAAATGCGGATATAGGTTGAATCCCACCGAATAAAACCGCATTCAAACACCCCAAACACACTTGCTTCCACTCAGGAACATTCATTGCCAACAACCTTTGAAATGAAGGAACCTTCACCTTCTTCTTATTATTAGTATTATTATCAACGTCGTTAACAACATTTTCAACATCATTGTTATAAGTAACGACATCACCACCACCATGTGTCATTGAGTTGAAAGTGCTAGACTGACTCACAAATCTAAAACTACTCGTCTTTTGAATGTTATGTCTATTCATGATAGATAGAGTATCATCGTTTTGGTCATTTTTGGTGTGTTGGAGATGAACTAGGGAGGTGTAAATAGAACTGTCAATTTGCATGAGGCTTTCGTGAGATCCTGTTTCCATGATCTTACCATTTTGAACAACTGCAATGATGTCTGCATTTTGGATGGTGGATAAGCGGTGAGCGATGATGATGGTGGTGCGTCCAATTGCAGCTTTGTCTAGAGCTTCTTGGACAACTCGTTCGGATTCAGTATCGAGAGCACTTGTTGCTTCGTCTAGCAATAAAATTTTTGGCATTTTTACAATGGCTCTTGCAATGGCAATCCTTTGCTTTTGTCCCCCTGACATTTGAATTCCCCTCTCCCCAACCTGTAGTAGTAAGTATACAGTTAACATCTTATTTTAACTTAACACACATTTCTAATTTAGTGGAGTTAGTTTGATTCATGTGAGTTTGATCTTGCTTTACAAACATTTTTTTAACCAATAATGTGTTATGCAAAATAAAGTATGCAATATATGAAGTTTTCACCAAAAATATGATAAAATAAGAAAGTGCACTTAGGCCCTATCTTATAAAAACCACACATTTTGAATGTTTTTGCACATAATTTTTTTGATCCAATCATCAATTTTTTTTATGTATTAGTTTGAATTACAAATATATATTTAGTTATGTACTACCGTCATCTCCTTTATTTTTATCTTTTTGATAATTTTCACATATAAGAGAAATATGTAGTGTATTTAATGTATCTATAATGTATATAGAGGCTTGTAAAATACCATATAAGAGTAATATTGGTTAATGAAATATTTGGAAACATGTATGCATCTAGTTACCTCAAAAAAAAAAGTATGCATCTAGTAATTTAATTAAACTGACCAGCCTTATATTTAGAATTAATTTTCTAATAAGTTGGAAGTGTTATGCATATTGAAGTCTATGAGAATTATTCGTCATATCTTTGTCATTGATTCTGTTAGCATCTAATTATTAAACGTTACCAATGGAAATTACTTAGTTGCTTGATTTAAAAAAGAAACTATCTCATTGAATTTTATTATTAGAGCATACTGCATACAGATATGGCTGTGACATCTACTTGCAAATCACACTTCCATATAGGTAGTAAAAGGAATATGAACAAATGTTGAAGAATTAAAAATAAATATTATGTTTGCTCAAAAAAAAAAATTAAGTGTGAATTAATGTCCAAGACCCATTTAAACTTAACTTTTAGTAGTCTATACTATCAGAGTAGAAACATGTTCTTTTTAACTTGAAGAGTTTGGTATAATGGTAAAATGACAATCCTTGAACTTAAAAAAAGTTCTAAGTTAAAAGTGTTCTTTGAACCCCCAAACTCTTATCTGTCTTGGACTGGGGCGCTATCCCCTCACTCTAAATTTCTATTAGAAATAGTTATTTTTTATGGAAAAAATAGAAGCATGTTGATTAAGTTAAGTTGTTTGTATGATATGATAGCAATTTCATAAGAAAAAAAAAATTATATGATGACACTTAAGTTCAACAATTTTTTATTTTTTAAACTTTGTGATAGGTTTACGAGAAAAGAGACTGTTTTAGTGAACAATTATCATGCATTTTAGAAAACAATGAAAATGCCAAAATAGTTATTTAGGATTTGGACCTGAAATCCCGTTATAATCTTTATATTTTATGTTTCATTGATCAAATAAACATATTATATCGAAACAGGAATGCTAGCCACACTCTTTTTTGAACACTCTCTCTAACATATATTCATCATTTTAGAACATGGAAATCCCACTTACTAAAATATTTGGCTATAGTAGCACTAACCGAAGTATCATATTATAGGAAAATTCTATTATATTTTATTAATAGCATAATGTGAAAAAAGTAATTAACACTAACCTGAGTATCATATCCTTGTGGCAACATTGATATGAAATTATGAGCATTAGAAGATTTTGCAGCATCAACAACATCTTCAAATGTAGCATCCTCTCTACCAAAAAGTATATTCTCCTTAATGCTTGTTGCAAACAAAGCAGGTTCTTGACTCACTAAACCCATTTGAGACCTAAGCCACTTAAGTTGCAACTTATGAATAGCAATTCCATCAAGAAGAATCTCTCCACCAATTGGATCATAAAATCTTTGCAAAAGTGATAAAACTGTTGATTTTCCTGAACCACTTCCACCTACTAATGCCACTGTTTTCCCTGATGGAACCTTTAAGCAAAAATCATTTAAGATCACACTTTCTGGTCTTGATGGATACACAAATTCAACATTTTTGAACTCAACTTCCCCCAAAACTTTCTCTATTATATCACCTTCCATGTTTTCAGAATCTATATTTGGAACTCTTTTTATCACTTCCATTATTCTTTCTCCTGCAACACTTGCTTCTGCGAAGTACCTCACATATGATAAACAAGTTCCAAAAGCCCTATAATAGAAGGAACAATATATAATTAACAAAAACCTTGTGGTCAAGGAGACTTTAAAAATCACGATGACACAACCACAATCTTGATCGTGTACCGTTTATTAAAACCTTTCTTACACCTTAAGAAAGTACAAAACTTTTGACCAACCGTTACTAGAAAAAGTTGAATTAGAAAGATAAATTAGACGGAAAAATTGATGTCAGTCTTTAATTACGGTGTCTCTAACACTTAGAGACTGACTTCATGTTATCCGTTTCTAAGCTAATTCAACTTTTTTATGGTATCAATTGAAAGGAATGAGATAAAGGGTATTAGTATAATTACAATCCACCCATTGATAATGTTACTCCAACTGTAAATACAGTACCACCTTTAGCACCATGATACATGACCATTATGCTACCATAATAGATTATTAAAGACCATATAGCATAAACAACACCATTGCTTCCTATGGCTAAGCCTTTAGCCAAACCTTGTTTCAAACCTAATTTCACTGACCCTTCCAAAGCATTAGAGAAAGCTAATATGGTTTTGCTTTCCCCTGCAAAAGAATAAACAGTTCTTATAGAAGATATTGCTTGTTCTGCTATTGTACCAGCTTGATTGTACTCTTCTCTGATCTTTCTAGCCAACCTCATTGAAGTCCTCTTATACATGTGACCAGGAATCACAAGTAGAACCATAAAAGGGAATCCAACAATAGCCAATCTCCATAATAGTGCAAATGCCACTATGTAGCTTCCAATGAATCTAGATGCATTCACCAAAAAATTTGGAACCTATAGTTTCAAGTTAGAAGAAATTAATTAATTGTTAATGCCACAAATATAATTATAGAACTTCAATGTAAATTCGGCCTTTAAATAGGCTTAAAAAGAGGAGATTCATTCGGAAGTATACTTACGAAAAATAAACACACGTTTTTGGTCTACGGAATTATACTTCTGGACAAATGCAGTATTTTTTCCCATCAGTGGTTTACTTTCGCACACGTGTTGTTTTTCCAAAATGTCGGGTGGGAAAAGAAACTCTCCTTAAAATAGCCTAAGTCTAGTAGTAGACAATGCATCGGTTTTTTATTTTTATAACATATCTTAAAATATGACCTAGTATGACATGTTCTATTTTCATCTCTATATAAATCAAATTTGATATAAATTAAAATGAATTTTAATTATTTTTCCATACCTTGTCACTAAGAACATCTTGAATTACTAGGATGTCACTAGATACACTGGTGATGACATCTGTTGTGCTTGTAACATGCAAATCAAAGTATGATACTTCTTGTCTTAGAACTGCTTTTAAGTACCCAACTCTCATTCTTGCAGCTTGTCTTTCACTTGTTCTTGTCCAACAATAACCCTCTGAAAAAGGTACAATGTTAATACTTGCACTACAAGAATTCCAAAAATTACTAACCAATTTAAAATTGCATTACTGAGTGATTTAGATCCTCGGTACATTGTGAAGCAATGCACGTCTCATAACTTAAGAGGTTATTAAGTTCATTAAAGTCTTATTTAGGTTTCTTTCTTTTGTAGGTTGTGTTAATTAGGAGCTTGAAGATAATGTTATAATTTTTTTCTGACTATGGAATTTTGTTCTTCATGCATATAATTTATCTAGAGATCACAAACCTGATCTTGCGATTGAGAAGAAAAGAATCTACAAAGCTGATGGTTTTATTCATGTAGGACGAATTAATGGGAGTTTAAATCTTGCAAGAGCTACAGGTACATAGTATGTACATATTTCACTCCTAGGAAAAGCAAAATTAGAGATGGAAATTAGTGACGGAAAAAATAAAATCCCTCACAAATTCCTTGGTCGCAAAATTTAGTGAGGGAATTAGAGAGAGATTTCATGTTTTCCCTCTCTAATTTCCTTCACTAATTTTTGTTTTTTTAGTAGTGTTTACCTGCAAGTGACATTCCATCTGCGTCTTCAGTTAGGCAATACGAGGAGAGGAGGAAATACAAGCGGGAGATCGTCAGGTGGGAGATCAAGGTCGAATTTGTCCGAGTATTATGAAAATTAGTTTATTCCGTTAATTTTCTAGATAGTACGATTATTATTGAAATATTTATGATTTTGTACGAAAACTATATATTATTGAAATATTTATGATGATATGCTGTTTAATTAATTTGTGTCTTATCAAATTCAAATTTTATTTCTTTAATTTATTTGTGTTCAATTAATTTTTTTTCTTTAAATAAAATAAAAAAGGGGGAAATGCATTACTGACGGAAATTTCCGTCAGTAATGCAGTTTTGCATAAACATTATTGGCGGAATTTTCCCTCAGCAATGAAGAGTTAGTTCTTACAAAGCATTACTGAGGGAATAATCCCTTGGTAATGCTTTGTGAGAACTACCTCTCCATTACTGAGAGAAAATTCCACCAATAACATTATTGACGCAAGTATTACCAAGAGATTTTTTTTTGTTCACCAATCCGCCAGTAATGCGTATTACTCAGGATTTTTTTTGTTGCATTATTGATGGTTTAATTCCGCCGGTAAAAGGCAGTGTTGTGTATCATATATACAAATCAAAGAGAAGTGAAAACCAAAATAACAACAAAATTGAAAACTCACCTAGGAAGCAAGCAAAAAAAGAAGCACATGCCATGTATAACACAACAACTGCATTCTGCATCAAAAAGTTAATAAAGGTTCATCAATGAATCAGTCATGCAAATACTGCTTTGGTAAGAGCATTGCTTCTACTATATTCTTTTCTTTTTTTTAATGTAATTCTATTTAATGTAAAATATGTGGTTAACTTTTGTGGAACTCCATAAATAATTAATTTTGTATTCACTTTTTTATTTTATTTTAAAATTTTGTACTCTTAATTTAGTGTTTCAATATTAATTTTTATTTATTATTTCTGCTCCTAAATAAAATACCCCATTAACTTAATTACGAGAATTAAGAAAAACAATAGTAGTAGTATCGAATTTAAAGGTTCTTTAATATGGACCTGGTCTAACGACAAACCCTCTTATTTTTAGTAAATTTTATTTTATTATTTTAATAAAAGAGAACAATTGATGGAGGTCCATAAGACACCCTCAAATTGATTGGTAATTGATATTTTTTTTAACAAATTTATACTACAAAAAAGAGAGTAAATTTATAAAGGGAGAGTGGGAAGCAAAAAGCACAATTAGATTATGTGTATATATAAAGGGAAAGAGATGAATAAAGTCATAGGCTCACAGGCTGACGGAAAATAGTCTCCCTTTTTCATTCTTCTTTTTGTTAGAATTAATTTTTATCATAAGTTCATGGAATGACTTCTTTTTTTATTAATTTTTTTTTGGTACAATACTTTTATTTTTTATGAGAAAAATTTAGGGTGGAAGGATGATCTCCCATTTCAAAGCAGAGAAGACCTTAAGACATAAAAACGCTGACATAAATATCTACATTTACCTCTTTTCAAGGTCAATCATTTTACCACTAGATGAAGCCCTTATTAATAGATTTGATTATTTTTTAATGTAAAATGGTCTCCTTATTTGGAGTATTTCGGTTTCATTTTTTACTCTACACCGTAAATACAATGTGAATTTTAAATTAGTTCTTATAATTATATCAAATTTTGTGATTAGATCCATGTAAATTTAATAAGATTACAAATTCGTCTCTAGATATTTCAAAAAAATTGCAAATTGGTCCTTATAATTTTTCAAAATTTGTAAATTGATCTCTAAATTTTAAATTTTGCAAATTGGTCCATCCCTTTTATATTTGAAATCGACAATTTTTGAAACTTAATAAAAATATCCCAACAAAGTTTAAGAATGAAGAATTTCCACACTGTTGAGATAGAATCAAAGTTGTGTTTGTTAAGCTAGAGAGAGAGTGAGTACCTTGTTGATGTCATGGACAAAATTGCTGCTTGTTGGGCCAGAAAAATCACCAACAGAGTTCATAAATCTATTTGTGATATAAAACACCAAAGGGGTTGTTATTCCATCACCAATGGCCCCAATCAAACCAAAAACCATGAAAAAACAATCAAGAATATCAGCATCCATGAAAATGGACTTAAAAGAACCATTTTTCTTTTTCTTCTTAACCTTAATGGAAACATTTTTCTGATCACCACCACCCATAATGGCCCCCTTTATTTTCTAATGATATAAAAGCAACCAAATACAATATAATCTTCTAATCACTATATATTTGTGCTTTGATCCATGATCAGCTTTAAATATGATCTTGTTTGTTATTCAATAGGGTTACGTTTTTATGGGGATTTATAGGGAAAGATAGAGTGGGCAGTTGAGAGTTGTGGGGACAACAAAAGAGCAAGGATTAAAAAAATAGTTTAGGACAAACTTTTAAGATGCTAGAAAACACTTTGTTTTTACTGTATTTAGTGGGACAATGGACACAATAAACAAACTAATGTAAAATATACTGCAATACTATGTGGAGTAAATTATTACTTTATCTCCATTCAAACATAATGATATTACAACCCTTCCCTTCTTGTTACAAAACATGCACAACTCTTCTCTCAAAGATGTTAAATAATATATTTTGATAGTTTTTCGTTAACTTTTGATTCTTGTCAAAAAAAAATTTATTATACCAAAATGTCTTTTTTTTTGTCATTTTTTCTCTAATGTCATGTTTTCCATCTTCTTTTTTCCGTCAACGATCGTTGTGTTTGCTGTTAATATATTTTCTTAATTTTTAACAAGTTGCGTTGAAAAGATAACACACATTGATATTGTTGTTGTGCTCAGGTTGGAGCTTTGAAATGTTGGGTGGATAATAGAAATGCATTAATTAAAAGAAAGAGAGATATTATTTTACCAAATTATCTTAATCAACTATTGATTTGTTTTTTATTAAAGAAAAAATAATACTTTGAAAGTAGTGTATATAGTATTAATTGAAGGGTACAATTGAAAAGAAAAAATTATTATTGCATTGGAAACTGAAAATCACATTCATTTTAAAATAATTTGTTTGGCTAAAACGACACTTATTTTAAACGGAGGGAGTATATTTTTTAACGAAGTTAAAAGAAAGCTAACAGACAAATATAAGTTCAGATCAAATTAAATATAAATTCAACGTCTTTGAAGGACCTCTCGAAGAAAAAAAAAATCTTTAAAAGAAGGGTTGTGTATGTTTTTATACACGGCGGAGAGGGGGTTACAATATTATAATCTTTAAAGAAAGGCAGAGTAATTTACTTATTGAGAAATAATATTTGTACATATGCATTGTGTGACAACTTTTAAACAATCTTCTCTCTCATACTCACATTGTGTTCTTACTATCTCACTTCATTTTTTCTCTCTTCAGACGGTAAACCTACAACCAAGCAAGTGTTTAGATTTGTGAATCACGTTCCTTTACCCCTTGCTTGGGCTATTAATATTCGACGACTTTGTATTGCTCCTTCTCATTCCTTTGTTTTATGGTGCTTAGTGCATAATAAATTACTACTAAAGCTTAAATATTGCACTCGTCCCTGCAAATATGCCTCGTTTAAGTTTTGGTCCCTGTAAAAATAAAATTTGTTTTTCGTCCCTGCAAAATTTTTTGTTTTTTAAAATAGTCCTTGACCCCATTTTTGTGATGATTTGCATACGTGACACATGATGACTGGACCCATTTTGTAGTTTTTGGTCCTTGCAAAATATTTTGTTTTTTAAACAGGTCCCTGCAAAATTTATTTTCAGAAAACAAAAAATTTTGCAGGGACCAAAAACAAATTTTTTTTTTACATGGACAAAAACTTAAACGAGGCGTATTTGCAGGGACGAGTACCATATTTTAGCCTACTGCTAATAAGAACTTATGATTACATGGTTGTGCTTTGGTGTCGGCATGTGTGTTATACATGCTCACTAATGATACTTCCACTCATTTGATCTTTATGTGTCCTTTTTCCATGAATCTTTGGTTATGGTTGGGTGGGAAGATGAACTGTTCGATTAACACATCCTCCTTGGAGGGGTTGTTGGCTTGTGTCGTTACTCAGTCTAGCTCTCAAGCGCGAGACATTACTATTTTTACTATTATTCACATGGTGCGTACAATTTGAATGACGAGGAATATTTTGCATTTCTCTTCATGCGACGAAGATAAAAATTGTTTCCTTTGTTGCTTTAAGTGGTATCACTTCCACGAATCCTTGCTTGTTTAGTGCTTCTGAAACCAGTATATTGGATAGCTTCTCGGTTTCCCTGAGGTTTAGGCGTTTCAGGACTATTGTCCTAATTGTCTGGAAGTCCCCCATGATTACGTGGTTCAAGGTAAATACTTATGGTTTATTGCCGGGTAGGCATGCTTCTTGTGGCGATATTTTCTGTGATGACCGCATCACCTTTCTCGGTTGTTTCGCAAGTAACTTAGGCAATTTTTTGGTGTTTGAGGTTGAGTTGCATGGTTTGGTTATGCCTATCGAGTTTGCGGCAGAACATAGTTGAAATAACTTTGGTTGGAGAGTGATTCTAGTAGTGTCTTTCAAGCTTTCAAAATTTTTGATATTATTTCTTATTGTTTGCACAATTACGTTTGGGGCTTTAGACAATTATTTCTCATGTTTTTTCGTGAAGGTAATTGCAATTCGGATAAGTTAGCCAATCATGACCACTATGTTAATGGCGTTGTTTGGTGGGAGACTATGCCTTCGTTTATCAGAGAAGACTTTAGAATAAATTTGGTTTTCCTGATTATCGATTTCCTCGCGTCACATCCTTTATTCTTATAAATTTGGTTAGGGTTTTAATAATATATTATTTACCATTTTCAATAAAACTAATCTTCGTGGGCTTAATTCAGTTGGTATGGACAATGCATAATATATGAACCTTGGACAACACCTCACTTATGAACCTTAAAGGAGAATTTTTTGCCACTAAACTACTTGAATTTAAAGGGACACCTGACTCATTCACCTTAAAGGTGACCCAAAAAGAAACTATATAAATTTTAACAAAAAAATGAAAGATGAAAGTGAAATTTTTTAGTTAAACGAAAAAAATCTTATTTTAATTCATATAACACATTGATTTTGGTTTTAGTAAGAGGTGACAAAGGCGATATGGGATTGCAATAGTTTTAAAAGCTAAGGTCGATGGAATTAATTTTGGTTTTATTAAAAGGATCACGCTCCAAAATCTCAAACCAACACCACTATGTCACGTCCAAGGTTTCAAGACCTTGAAATGTTTTCTATTAAAAGTTCACTCTTAATCATCACAAAAAAAACTCTCAAATATGTGATTGGTGCTTTAATTAATATACTTTGAAAAAAGTTCAACTTAATTTAGTGCTCTTCTCCTTTCTCACTTCTTTAAAAAAGTTCAACTTGTTTTATAAAAAATAAATGTTCAACTTTTAAAACTCATTAAAATATCTTTGCTTTTAGCTATTCCCCAGAAGAAGAAAAAAAAAGGAAAAACAGATACTACGATTTTCATTCTACATTCAAGTTAAAAAGAATTTAAAGATTAAATGAGTTTTTTTTTTTTTGAAGAAGAAGATTAAATGAGTTAAAAAGTTAAATCTATATTGTTCAAATCCCGTCAAGTAATTACACCCAAAAAAAACCCGTCAAGTAAGAAGATACAAACACCATAAACAACATATTAACATTTATAATTAATTAACTCCCTAAAAAAACATTTATAATTAATAAAAGTTTAATTGCATTATTGGGCATTCAATTATCACGATTGTGCGATTTTAATCCTTTATTTTTGTGGGAGCAATCTTGATCTCATATTTTTTCCATTTATAATTTGGTAGTTGCCCTGCCAAACTTCTTTCAAAATTTAATCACTATATGTTTGCCTTCACCAATAGAGTTCATAATTCTACATAATTTGGTAGTTCCCCTGCCAAACTTCTTTCAAAATTTAATCACTAAAGGGACCATCACCCCATCACCAATAGCCCCAAACAAACCAATAGCCATGAAACACCAATCTAGAACATCAACATTAGGGCTGACAATGAACTGAGACAACTCGAAAAATAGTTCAGAACTCAACTCGACAATTAACTCCTTAAACTTGGTTTATGAACTAAATGAGCTGAACTTGAGCTGGAAATTAAGTTCGTAACTAAATGAACTGAACTTAAACTATATATATATATATATATATATATATATATATATATATATATATATATATATATATATATATAGTTCGACTCGTTGGTTCATGAATTGACTAGATTATATATAAATAAAATAAACAAAAAGAACAATTCAGCAACTAAGAATAATATGTATATGTGATAATTAATAATATTGTAGGAATAGGAATAACCTTCTTTTTGTTTAAAAAAAAAAACCTTCTTTAGAAGGAAAAAATGTATAATTAATAACCGACAAATGCAACAATTTATTACCTAGCCACTTTCTAAAAAAAGACGTATTGCCTAGTCATTAAGTCTCTTTTATTTAAGCTATAAAACCAATAAGTTGTAATAGTCACATGTAACACCTCGATTTTTATTATTAGTTTATTAATATTTTTTATGTGTTATTAGTAATATTAGAAATTTATTTTATGCCCGACCAAAAAAAAGAAATTTATTTGATGGGTTGGTTGACTTTTAGAGAATAAGGGTATTTTGGTAATTAAAGAGTGATGAGTATTTTTTGTAAAGTTATGAATTAAGAAATTATATGAAATTAAGGTAATAGAAGTGTATGAGTAAATATGAGGTTTATGTAAAGTAAAAAAGTAATGTTTTTTTTTGTGGAGAATGAATAAAGACTAAACCCATTAAGTATTGAGAGAACCAAGCCCAAAACAAGAGAATATAAATGAAAATAGCTCTTTTCCCAACAAGAATTGTTCCCTCCGGAAGAAAATCTAAAAATACCCCCACTTGAGTCAAATCATGTAGGTGTATAACCAACGTGACTTAAGTTACGCTCGGTACAACGCCAATTTCAACGTGAGTTAACTCGCGTTGCGTTATGTTATAAAAACAGAACATCATTATGCCATAGGAATTTCCAAAACTCCATTGTTGCAATTTTCATCTCCATTCTTGCGATTTTCTCTAAGCTTAAGCCAATTACAACCCCAAGATCAAATAAGTGTTTATTATCATATTGCATTGCCTTTTTTTTTTATTGAATTGATGAATTTTTTTTTTTGGATAAATTTCACATATTTAGGTTTTTAGGATTTGATTTGGATGTTAGTTTTTGATTGAATTGTTAGATGTTGATTAGAGTAGAATTGATTGAATTGTGGTAGAAATTGTTAGATATTTAAAATTGTTGGATAAATTGTTAATGATTGAATGTTACACTCTAGAAATTTTCAAATTGTGGTAAATTTTTTAGGCTTAGAGTAGGTTTCACCATTGAATGTCTAAGTAACAGGGTGATGCTCAATTGAAAAAGGAGGGTGAGAAGAAGAAACCAAAAACCACTGTGACATGACACAACATTGTATGCGAAGGATCCAAATTAAAAGCAATGTGAATGTGCTAGTGTACAATTTCAACAAGCTGTTGATGGTCAGATTAGGCAAGTGTACCAAATCCTTTACCAAGTAATAAACTGTATGTAGAGTATCGTTTTCACAGGGATTGTCATTTTATCCAAAAATTCGCGTTACTTATTTTAGTTTGAGGATATAAATATAAAAGAGTTACGAGTTAGAGATTGCAATTTTTATTTGTTTGCAACAGAGAAAGTTACCTATTTTGGTTGCAGAAAAGTAATAACTCTAGATTGAAGGTGAGAAAAACACAAGAAGGGGGGTTGAATTCTGTTTACTTTTTCTTCGTTTTCTCCTACTGAAGTCACTGATCAGAAGCAGATAGAGTTCAGCTTCTGAAGTGATAATCAGAATCTAAATGTAGAGGATAAAACAGAGAGAGAGAGAGAGAAGAAAGACACAAATCAATTATACAGGTTCCTTCCACAAACCAGAAGTAGTCCTGCCCCCCTTGCACTTCCAAGGAGAGTTCACTAAGAATGTAATATCTGATTACAACTGCTCAATGCTACAACTAGCACGAGACTCCAAATTACTCAAACACAACTGCAAGAGATTTCCTATGTTCCTGAACACAGTCAAGAGACTTCCAATGCTCCAACACAACTGCAAGAGACTTCTATTGCTCAAGCACACAAGCAAGAGACTTCTAATCAAACAGAATTACAAAGAAGTTTGTTTGAGTTTGAACACTTGATATACATCAGTGGTGTTCATAATACAAATCAGATGCAGACTCTTAAGACTCTAGAATTTCTAAGATATGAACTTTGATAAGAAATTCTAAGTGACTTTTAGATGCAGAACAATAACAGAGTTTGCCACTTTGTGAATTGTTGTATGAGTCTTTTTTTGTGTGTTTCTGCATATCCAACTAGCAGGTCTTCACTCCTTTATATAGAGGTGTGAAAGATACGTTGGAAATTATCAGCACATTAAAAGAGTCGTTTGAAGCTTGATCAAAATCACCAATGATCTTTTGCCTGATATGGTTATTGTCCTATGAAGGATCAATTTCAAATGCATTCCTAGTTTGAAGGAACATTGCTGCAGGCATAGCTGTTATTCTTGTCTTGATGCAGAGACACGAACAGAGTAGTGGAGGAAGTGGTTGTACAGTCCGTACAATTGTCCTTTGTCAACGCTCTTGAGAGAACAAACATCCAATGCTTTCAAATCCTTTCAAATTGACCGTTGCTTCACTCTTTCAGTCTTCTGCAATGCTGGACGAGATTAAATTCATTGAACAACCTTTGAAGCTTTAAGTCTCTCATCTCCTGATGAACTTCAGCTTCTGGTGATATGGCTTCTGATGAGATGCTTCTGACGAACTTGCTTCTGATGACGTCATCACTTCAGGAGCACTAAACTTCAGGAGCACTTCTCTTCAGATGCTTCAAGCTTTAATATTGTTGATTCCTTTACTCTCTTTTGTTCTTTCAGAACCTTATAAGATATCAAAAACTTTGTCTATGGTCTTGTACACTTGAACAAATATTAGCATATCCAATTGACAATTTTTAATACGTTGTTATCATCAAAACTCTGAGGATAATGTATGTTAAACACATTTTGTTCCAACATAGATTCTTCAATATAACTCTCAAAAACATTCATGTCGTGTTTAGTTATCTTAAGTGCACTTGGTGCTTCATCCAAAAGCAATACCTCTAGATTCTTCAATATAATTCTAGCTATTGCAATTCTTTATTTTTCACCACCACTAAGTTGAACTAACCTATCACCAAAAAATGTATCATAACCATCTTTTAAACTTGATATAAAATTATGAGCATTTGCAGACTTTGATGCTTCTATAATCTCACTCATCAAACTTATCATCGTAAGCTCCATATGCAATATTTTGCCTTATGGTACCACTAAACAATTTTGCTCTTGACTCACAAGTGCAATATGTTTCCTTAATAACCTTAGATTATAAGAATTTAAGTCTCTACCATCTATTTTCATTATCCCTTTAATTGATAATAAAATCTCTCGATTAGTCCTATGATTTTCAATTTTCCAGAACCACTTTCCCCGATCAAAGCTATTGATTTCTCGACGTCAACTTTAATAGAGAATACTTCAAAGACCATCGCACTGAGCCTAGCTGGATATGCAAAACGTACATCATAAAATTCAATTTTTCCTATCAACTTTTCAACTATGAAACCTTCTAAATCATCCGACTCAATTTTCTTATACCTATCGAGAATTGCAAAAACTAATCCAACGACATCAAAACCTTTAGCAAGATCATTAATCATGCTACTAGTAGTATCTGAAGGTGAGAAAAACCACAAGAAGGGGGGGTTGAATTGTGTTTTTGGAAACTTCTTCTTTTACGTTCTAGATAACTGTCCTCAGGTTCAGAGTCTGAAGTAGTTCAGAGTCTGAGTGAGTT
>Ga0228711_1004314_pt1 | contig 21912 bp, 13 predicted proteins | sample MedpolnodulmetaG_2_FD_177996 | JGI IMG/M metagenome (GOLD analysis project Ga0228711, IMG submission 177996) | Root nodule microbial communities from Medicago polymorpha collected in Santa Monica, California, United States - brown nodules | ecosystem: Host-associated > Plants > Roots > Nodule...
TATATACATTCTTATCAATGAATGGTCACTTGAGTCTTGAGAAAGTTCCTTTGTTTCTGGAAATTGAAAACAAAAGTAATTTTAAAAGATAAAGGTACCTTCTAAAGACTCTAGGTTACCATCCATTGATAAGAATGTCTAGATATATCTAAGATCTTGTCCTGTCTAAGACAATTCATTTATAGGAAGCATATTGGCATTGGTTAATTTATCAAGAAATCCACTATTATCTTTCCTTCTTCCCTTTCTTGTTTCAGCCTATCCTGCTGCAAAATTTGGATCCACCAGAGCAGACACTTTTGATTGCAGTTCACGTATTAGCACTCTTAGTAATAAATTACGGCGGTGAAAGATGAAAGGGCTTCCTCTATCATAGCTTATATCTTTACATGAATAAAATAACTTTCTATGGAACATGATGGATCAACTTAACACATTTCGGTAATCACCATCACCCCCTTGTTAACCCACCCATGCCCCTTTAATATTTCTCTGGGAAATATAATTCATCAAACATGGGTTAATAAGTTCCTTTCCAAACTTCTCGAAGATCAATGTTTCTTCTAGGTGTAGAATTTCCTTGGGTTAATGAATATATGCCTCCTTGTAGGAATTTAATGTTTGAGGAGTGATATTTGACCAATCATTAATACTGCTTCTATTGCAACAGTTTAAACTTTAAACTGTTCTTTCTTTTAATATTGTAGTGAAACGAAGCTCAGGTGTTGCAAGAACTGAGACCGAGTTCCCATATATCAATGGTAAAAATCTTTCGATGCAAGGTAATTCTCAAGACCAATTAGCGTTAAGATTTGGGTTCTTGCAAGTTTTCTAAAGGATAACAACATACATATATCTTGTCAAAGCATGAATATGTTACTGCTACAACTAATGAAAACTGGTTTTTTTATGGTCCAGAGAAGATAAACAAGATGAATATATACATTTTGTCAAGGTTAGTCCTTTAGTTAAAGCCATAACTAGTTAACAAAATTGATTAGAGTGTAAATATTGAAACTGTTGGTGATGTATACTATAAAATTACATGCCAAGTAGGTTTGTTAGTAACATAGTGATTCAGTCACTACCTTGTGATCGATGCCTAATAATAGAAACTAGTCAATTATAGTTATTTTCTGCCTTGCTTGCAGGGATAAAAAAATATCAAATTTGCAAAGTTTGCGGTAGTACACTCCCAAATGAGAGCAGTGAAGCAAATATGTAGGTATCGCCATCTTTGCATATATATATGTAAATACAGAGAATCAACCAATCTAACAAAACAAATAAACCGTTAGTAAATATAACATTATCATAATAAACCGTCCCTTTCAACAATAATTTAAAAGGTAAATCAAATACATAATAAACTTTATGGGTCATTTGAAGGAAATATATAAAACATTATAATCAGCCAAATAATTCCCACAACTTCATATAAAAAATATATATAATTCTCAACTTAAATATTAAATCAAAATGAAAAATAATAGTAAATATGAAAGAGGATGCACAGGAAAAAAAATTATATTTACCTTTATTAATAAAGAACACCAGTGCAATTCATCTTTCTTTGTTGATGTTCTCGTATATAATTGAAGAAATCACAAATGCCGGAGAAAATACTTGATAGCCTTTGAATTGAGTTTTGTTGCATAACTTGTAGATCTAGTAGAGGCAAAACAACAGAAAATTTAATTGGAGAAAAAAAATCAAAAACAGAAGATGCAGGTAATGATAGAATTAGATAAATGGCCTACATTTTGTTATATCATCATAATAAATTCAATCATCCAAGTATATATGTGTGTTGTTCAACAAAAATGTATATATGTGTGTGTGCGCAAATATATCTTAAATAGTAATAAATAGATAGATAATGAATCATCAGATCACCAATTCTCTATAAATACGAGATAACAGAAATACATCGGGAGATAAAATTTCAAAGAAACGGCGCCGCAAGCTCCTTGAAATTGTCAAAGTGAGCGCATCTCAACACATTTATAAGGGTTTTATCCGAGGAAGGGTTTGTGTTAGGTTTAGAGCTGTAAAAAAAACCTCAGATTGAAAAGCCCACTTCATTAGGATTCCTTTAAAGCCCCATATGTTTTGGCCTCCTCTTGAGCAAATCTGTAAAATAAGGCACGCGAGAATAAGATAGGGTGGGAAGAGTAATAGTCATTACAAATTTGCTTAAGAGGAGGCCCAAACATATGGGGCTTTAAAGGAATCCTAAGGAAGTGTGCTTTTCAATCTGAGGTTTTTTTTTACAGTTCTAAACCTAACACAAACCCTTCCTTCGATAAAACCCTTAAAAATGTGTTAAGATGCGTTCACTTTGACAATTGCAAGGAGCTTGCGGCGCCGTTTCTCTGAAATTTTTATCTCCCTATGTATCTCTGTTATTTCGCATTTACAGAGAATTGGTGATCTGATGATTCATTGTCTATCTATTTATTACTATTAGATCGATATTTAAGATATATTCGCACAGGCACACATATACAATTTTGTTGAACGGCGCACATATATACTTGAATGATTGAATTTATTATGATGATATAACAAAATGTAGGCCATTTATCTAATTCTATCATTTATTTAAAAGGTAAATCAAGTACATAATTGGCCTGGCTTGGCCTATTTAAAAGCCTATTTACAGGCCTACTTCATGTTAAAGCCATAAAATATTCAATTTTCTCTACTTCTAAATAGGCCAAACTGGCCTCAAAGCCTATTTCACTGTAAGGCCTGTCTATTGCTATAAGGCTTTAAAAACCTATTTCACTATAAGGCCTCAAAGCCTATTTAAAAAGTCTATTATTTGAGTTTTATCTTGGTTTTTATGTTTAATATAAATTATATTTTAATATAAATAAAAAATAAATTTTAATAATATGCATAAATAGGCCTGCCTATCAGGCTTCGTAGGCTTTTTTATTATTTCTTATTATTTCTCTTTTTTTAATTAGTTCATTTTTTTTCATTTTTTTTATTATTTTTCGTTTTTTTATATCTTATTTTATTATTATTTATTTCGTTTTTTCTTCTAAGTCTTTTTTAATTATTTTTGGTCCAAGAGTCTTTAGTCCAGGCCAGGTGTCTTATGCTTATTGGTCCAAAATTGTTCAAGTTTGATCCAAGCTGCAAGGTACAAGTGGTCCAATTAAACAGGGACACCTCTTCACCAAACCTGCAAAACCCTATTGTCAGCTATAAATAGACCTGCATTTATTACACTGATCAGAGTCAGTCACATCACAGCAGCCGCACCAATCAAATCAACAAACCCTAAATCCCTTTTCTCTCTCCATTTTTCTGGATCAAAATTGCCAAAACTATCAAAAAAATGAAGAACACATAAGCTTTTTCCCAGAAAGTTCATCCATAACAATCCAACATCACAAGTTTCGATTTCGTCCATCAACAACACAAAACGGTACAGATCGGGACAGAGTTACAAGTTAGAAGGAGAAGAAGAACAAGATCGAACCAAGGTAGATCCAGGCCAAACGTTCTTCGCGAAGTATCAACACAACTTTCCCTTTTTTAAACCGTAACAACAATTCGAATAGAAAGGTAATAGAAGAGTTCGATGTCTTTTTCATTCATGTTCTCTAAAAAGATAGATTCGAGTTCTTGTAGCTATGTTTTGTACCAAAATCGTTTTTAAAAGGAAAAACAAAGACAAACCAATTCGGTTGTGTATTAGATCTTAGGTGATTCATTTTTTTTAACGTTTTGAAATACGAGAAGAGAAGATGAAGTTCGGATCTATAAAGGTAATAGATCCTCTTGTTCTTCTTCCTTTTTCATTAAAGTTTTTTTTTTCTTTCGAAAATAAAACCTTAGATCTAGCATGAGTTTTGGCTTGCCTTTGAAAACTAAGCTCAGAAACAAGTAGAAGAGAAGAAGAAGGTCAGGCCGGTATAAAGTACAACTTAAAGTACAACAAAAGGCTAATGCAATTTAAAACTTTGTATAAAGATGAGTTTGTACTTTAATTTGTTGCGAATAAATTTCTATGAGGTGTTCAACAAAAGGCTTAGGTTGGTATAGCATGTTACTGTCATAAAAGTGAGGTTGAAGATAGTTATTTATATAGTCATTGCCTCCTGCAGTAAATGTAAATATTGATTGCCTTGGATGGTCAGATAACTCAGTTAGATATCTAACATTGCTCGCCAAATCACTCTTACTTGCCCTTCCAAACAGGTTAATTTGTTCTGCCACAATTATGCATATGTCCTGCAAAATCGACTAAATTATTGTTAAGTAAATAAACTAATTTATTCAATTTTTAAGAGGCCAAAATTTGAGCACCAATTCCACCTTTTTTTTTAATCTCTATCTTCTTTTCTTGCTTTACCTTAAATTGGTAATATATCACTAGTATCATCCAACATATGTCCTAAAAAACTAGTGGTAATATAGATAGAAGATTTTGAATATCTGATAAGAATATTTAACATAATGTTCCTCGTTTGAAAATTTTTAAATTTTCTTTTTTGTTAAACTTTATGAACTTTGAAATCTAAGAGTATTTTGTAAATAGATACGCTTCACACACAAATCCAATCATATTTCATTATGTTATGTAAGTATCACAAACAATTTTCACAATGACCATAGTGAGTTTTTCTTTGATTTGAAGTCACTATGATTCATGCATGTAGGAATTGAGGCTTTAATATGCTATTAGACATCCGCTATATTTGGATGCTCATAAAGGTAGTTATGTTGAGGGATGAAAATAATGTAGAAAGGATATGTCCCTCCTACATAACATGAGTGATGTTTTTTTGTTATTGTTGAGACTTGAGAGGAAGATGAGTGACGTCTTGGTTTTCTCACTAGGTTCATATTTATCTGATCATATTTCACCATTTAGACATTCGTGGAGATATTTTATAAACTCAAAATTGACATAACATTATGACTTAACTGATTGCATATGAAAAAAAGTTTTACAATATTAATGCAGAGAAAATAATCTCTTAAAAATTTGGATTTCTCATAATTTTTCTAGTAATAATAAATAATTCATATATTTTATATATAAATAAAAATGAGTCAAATGTATTTGGTCTAAATTTGAATCAAATGCAATTGACTTTTTCTTATAATTAAGATCAGATGAATAATTAGGTAAGACATAGATGGAAACTCTTAAATGGTTAAAATAATAATCTCCTTAAATTAAAATTATAAAACGATAAAATATATTATTAAAAAACATTTAATAAATATTTGTTATATCTTAATATAAAAACATCAATAAATTTAAGTAAGAAAACAATGTCAATTGCATTTGGTCTAAATTCATACCAAATACATTTTACTTTTTCATATCACTAAGACTAGTTAAAGTATTAATAGCCCTAGTGTCTCACACGTTCGTTCAATCCAAACCAAAATCTCTCTCTCTCTCTCCCCTTAGCTTGCTTGTGTTGTGACATTCCAATCCAAAACAATGTAAGCTATTCCGATTCAATCAATTACCAACACAACATGGAAATCGATACATCTTCACCACAACTCAAGACAATTCTTGTCACCAGGTTGGTTTTCTAAGCTTCTTTGAATTTTTTATATTAACTCATTTTTGTTTTTTGTTGATTTGATTCATCTCCTTGTATTGTTGTAAGATACAACTAGAAGGACACATATTAGTACACATAAATTATATTTATTTGTGTTGTTGGTTGATATAGCTGGACGATAACATAATAGTACTATATATTAATTTTTTGGTGAAAGGAGTACTATATAATAATTAACAATGTATATTCGTCCAGTTCAGATTCATGTAGCACTGACATGCAATTACATATATGTTGAAGGTAATTTGTGTGTGTTTAATTAAGGTATGGGGAAAAGGGACAAGAAGTAGACCTGTTGAATGATTAGAAGTTGTTGATGCGCACGTATTAGGAGAATATTGATTCACGCATTCCAAATACAATTTACACAGACAATGATACAAATGGCCTCTATGAGTTGTTAGACAAATGGTTGTAGAAGAATATAAACGGATTGGATGTTGAATTTGTGCAGGATATATTGAAACAACCACTTTGTCTGCAAGACTGTTTGGAATATGAACTTTTGAGCATAGTAGAGATAATAACTAGTCATTACCAATAGTGAAAAATTGTTACCTAGATGTAAAATGTAAAGGTCAACTAAAATATCAGGCGTTGTTCAAAAGTTTATATAAAATGCATAGCCAGGCAGGATTTACAAAAAAGTTGGTTATGGACGACCGATGTCCAACTCCTAGGAAACCACTATGCTCATGGGCAATTAATGAACTAATTGGTGACATTTCTCAGGTATATGTATACCTATCTGTCGTGAAACTCATATTTTTGTTACCCCCTTTACATTTTTCAATCTATCTTACCAATCAAAAAATAAATCCAAGAATGTAAAAGGGTAAAATAAAATGAGTTTCACGGAAGACATGTATACATATACCAGAAAAATGTCACCAATGAGTTCAGTTAGAGCCCTAGAGTGGACATTGGTCTTCGATAATGAGTTTTTTCGTAAATCTTGCCTTCATATGCATGCCTTTTATATAAACTTTGAACTACTTCTTCATCCTGATATTTTAGTTGACCTTTACAGTTTACATCTAGGTAACCATTTTCCACTGTTGGTAATGACTACTTATTATTTCAACTACACTCAAAAGTTCATATTCAAAAGAATCTTGCACATAAAGAAGTTGTTCCAATATTTCTTTTTCAAATTCAACATCAACCCCAAATCTATAATTCTTCAACCATTTCTCTAACAACTCATAGAGGCCTTTAATATCACTGTATGCTAAAATTGTATCCAGCTTACTCCAACCATTTCTCTAACAACTAAGGTAATTTGAATTAATGAACATTTTCTTGATTTATTCAATTCAAAGTTGTCACTGCCACATATTAGGAGAATCTTCTGTCGTTTAATATCATCCAAAGACTAGGCGTTAGTTTCCTTATTGTTATCTCTATCTTTCATGTATAAAACTAGAACACGTGTATTTACTTTCCTTAATTAAATTTTGAAAAGAATGACAGGTTGAGTTCTAGAACAGTTTTTTCATATTTCAAATAGTCATAATTTATTGAACATTATTATAGTAGTCATGTAAAATCCTAGACTGCTTTTAGGATTGTTGACTGACCGCACAAATCAACACGAGTCTTTTCATCGTTTTTTGTCCTCACTCACACGCTTTATGGGAAACTTCGCAGAAGGTCACCCATCCCAAAATTGCTCCAAGTCAAGCACACTTAACTGTTGATATAGGTAGTACCAAACAATTTTTATAAGCCTTCATTCAACCAATAATCATGATATAGAATTGCAATAATCATGATATACTTAAAAATCAATGTTAATAAAACAAATTCTATATGCACTTGTTTACCGGTGTTTTTGTAATTAAGTTCATTCAACCGTTATATCATGATATATTCTAATGGAATCTAGATCAAACAATAATCATGATATAGAATTGCAAGACTATTTACAGTATTAATATCATCCAATCTAAATATCAATGCTTAGATTTACTTAGCAGTTTATCTTTTAAATAATGTTTATTTGGTAGTTGGATATTCTTTACTTGCATTCCATTAATATCATTCCATTAAGTTCTTTATATATATATATATATATATATATATAATATTATGTTCACACATTTGGACCTTATCAACCACGCTATCAATATCAAGAAAGGAGAAGATGAAGAAACTTTACGTTCACTGATATGTATAAAAAATTGCACCATGGAGAAAACACCTTATTAGTTCTTGAGTTTTGAATCAAGTTGTTTACTCTGGTAGTATGCAATTCAGGAATTGAGTGCGCTTATCCTTTCTTATTTATTAATTTAGTTTCATTTTTTAAGGGATATGGATTTATTTTATATATTATATCTGGAATAAACTATTAATTTTTTATCACTTTGGTATATTAGCCTTATCTCCTAAACCATCTACCTTAGTCCTTTTAATTGCATCAAAATCCATCTTGTAAATATTCAAATGCTTCTTAGGAACCAAATCAACAAAAAAGTTGATCATCAATCAACTTAAGAATTCTCTCCCAAAACCCATCCAAAAACACTTCCCCAAAATATTTCTCTCAAACCCATCACCCATAATCACTTATGATTTCTCTTCACCCAGAATCCAGCAGCAGGTCCCATACTTCCTTCTAGTACACCATTGAGTGTTGGTTCAACACAACTTTATGGGATATCTCAGCTACCTTCACCAACAACTTCCTACACTCAGCTACCTTCACCGGCAACTACTTATATTGGACCTTATCAATCCTCTGGTCCCTCAGTTGGTCCTTTTCAATCTTCTGGTACCTATCAATCTTCTGATCCCTCAACGTGGTTGAGAGACAAGAAGATTGATAGGGACCAGAAGATTGATAAGGACCAGCTAAGAGGCCAGAGGATTTATAAGGTCGAGTATAAGCAGTTGTTGATGAAGGTAGCTTAGTATATGTAGTTGTTGGTGAAGGTAGTTGAGTTATCCCATTAAGCTGTGTTGAACCAACACTCAATGGTGTACTACAAGGAAGTACAAGACTTGCTGCTGGATTCTGGGTGAGGGTGAGGGTGAGGAGAAATCATAAGTGATTATGGGTGATGGTTTGAGATAACTATTTTGGGGCAGTGTTTTCGGATGGGTTTTGGGAGAGAATTCTTAAGTTGATTGTTTCAAATGATCAAATTTTTATTGTAATTTTTGTTCCAAGAAAAATTTGAATATTTACAGAAGTGGATAAATGTGGATGATTAATTTAAGAGATAAACTATGTTCTTAGGGGGTAAGGGTCACTCTACTATGAAAAAACCAGGTAAATGGGGACATCTTATAAGCAAGTGTTTGTATTACCTTGAGACATATCTGCTAGATGTTGCATACATTCAATGGAGGCTAAAGTTACACATATTATCCCATTTATGATTGAAACTCAGGAATAACGAAGGAATTAACTGATATTATGAATTGAATTTATCTAAAATGCTTAGCGTTCTGAATTTATCTCTGGTGAAATTTTAGACACAATGTAAGCATTTCAAGTTCAAATAGGAAATTGTTATGAGAACTTTCATGTTTTTTCATTACTTGCTTACCTTTAATATTTGTTTTTCTATTTTTGTCCCTCCTTTTCCGGTTCAATAATAGTCTTTATCTTCATTAAAGTGGTTTTGAATTTTCTTAAAATGTCTAGGAAGCTAATGAGTTATATTGATGGTCCAAATGTCTAATTTGTTGGAGTTAAAAAATATGCAAAATGTAAAGAGGGGTTGCACCTAAGGAAAAGGCATGCAAAGACACAAAAACAAATACTAGGCAACGGATGTGCGTGTCTATGACTTAATATTTCATTAATCAACATTGTCTTGATTTATGTAATTCAAAGTTGTTGCTGCAACATTTTAAGAGAATCTTTGTTGTTTAACTTTAGCACAAAGTCTAGGAGTTTATTTCCTTATTTTTATCTTTATCTTTGATGTATAAAACTGAGACTTCTGTATTTTATTTCCTCAAATTAGTTATGAAAAGAACGACAGCTTGAGTTCTTGAACCATGTTTTTTAATTTCAAATATTTATTTATTGAAAACTAACAATCATCTGCATTAAATTAAAGATATTTAGAGAATATGTATTTTTTATTTTCATATCGTATGAAAACAATGTTCAGAAAGCTGAGACCGAGTGTTCTTCGATAGCAGTGGAAATTGAAGAGTTATAATGATGAATATCATACAATATAATAAAGCAAGGTTAGTATTATAGCAAGTGTGACATTTGTCAAGAAAATAAGAGTTGTTTCTTCTTTTAAACTTGCTATTAATGGTAATGTTTCTTTAATAATCTTATTTTTTTTTATTTTATTTATTAATTATTGAATTTTTTTAATTGTATCAATAGTAGCTGGAAGGGGGTTTGATGGTATTTGGAGCAGTCAAGCACGCGTGTGTTTCAATGTTTTATTTTTTTGAAATATTCAAACTATGAAAATTGAAAGGAATTGTGAAACAGCAAAACCAAACCCTTCACCTTTCAAGGCGTGATTTAATACAATATTCTCAATGTTACAATAGGCGATCTTATCTCTTATTTGGAATAGAGAATAATATAGTCGGGTTCTTTCTTCTTCTTTCTCACTCCTGGCTCTTGCATTTCCATCTTCCATTTCCAATCGCTCCTTGCTCTGCACACTATCTGTCTCTTGATTATGAGATTTTTATTTCTAAATTTTCAATATACATGAATCAAGAATATCCGTAATTTAACTTATAGGTTTTATTGGCTAATTCGATTCCTTTGATTTAACACAGAAATTTTCATTCTCACTATTTTATCTTCCAGGCCAAGTGCACCAATGCCTTTTTCTGGTTTATTTCTTTATTTGATGGGGCTGTGTTACAAGAGCAGGGCAATGCATCAGTTTCACCATTTTTTGCTTCAGTGTCAGAGTGGATTACATGACAGTCGTTCTTCAAGGTTGGGTTTTTACTTGGTGGAGTTTTGAATATATTATCATCAAGGTTGACGGTTTGTAGTTTCCAGATTTTTTTCTCCTACTGCTCATTTGCTTCTTTATATTTCGGTAATGCTAATTTATCTTCTTCTTCCATGTTCTTTGAAATACAAGGTCTAGATTTTATACTTCTTTTGAATATAGAGTATCATATTTCTGGTCCTGTTATTTGCAATTTTCATTTTGTTGTTTCTATGGGAAATTCAAGACCAAAGAGTCTATATTTGTTATTCTAATTCCTTCTTTTGGTGCCACACCGTCATCAGAGTATTCAAAGTGATATATAGATGCAAATGTATAAACAAAACAATAGTTTTTAAAATTAGAGGGTCCATATTCAATATCTAAAGAAGAAAAATTAAGAAATTCATAATCTTACAATTTTAAAATTTAAAGAAGAAAAAAAATCAAAAGAAATGCAGCAAGATATTCTGGAAAGGACAAACGAAAATCCGCAGGAAAATCTGTTGGAATACCTGCAAAATTTCCTAAGGATTCATTGAGAAAAAAAGAAAATAACTTCTGCTGGAAAAACCCCAGCAAATGTATCCGTTACCTGCGGAATGCATGCGGTATCTGGATCTGCTGGAAACTTGTCCAGAGTAACAAAATTGGAAGCAAATTCCTCACAATCTCCTGCGGATTATTGTCCATAGGAATATACGCAGGTAAAACTAGAATTTCTAGTCAAGAATAGAATATTGGTGTGGACCGTTAGTTCTATTGTATGAAAAGCTGATGTATTTTCAAAGAGTCCTATTGTATGTGCAATAGTTTTTTTTTGAAAGATGTGCAATAGTTTACCTCCTAATTTATTACGGACCCTAGTTTAAGTGTTAAGACGGACTTAAAAGGCTTGCAGACTCATTACCTTTCAACCTACCAAGATTTTATGTGGACCACACACCTTATGAATTTTTTTATGCATGCATACCACCACTCCTAGAATCTTTATATATTAATGACCTCATTAAGATTAATAAATTTATTCACGTTTACCTCATGCTTTTTTTCTTCTTAGGTATCTTCACGGTTTTTTTCTCCTGAAATTTTGGTTGAGATGCAATACTCAATTGCTTCCTCCTATTACGCCTTTCGACCATCATAAACTTTATCAATATTAAAAAGTGAATTTAAGTTGTATGCGGTGCGAGTTTAATAGTATTTTGTACATATATCTAATCACATTTCACCATGCAGAGATTCATGGAGATATTATATGAACTAAAAATTGATATACTATTACGCAAGTTGCTTGGGCTCCAGTGGCAAGGAGCTCCTTCCAAGGACGTATCCGTCAAATATCGAGTTTAATTCTCAGGGGAACAACGCTTGGCCAGTGCGCATGCCTCTGCGCATGAGCCCGATTAGTCGTCCAACTTTGGTGGGTCGGAAACCGGTGCGAAAGCCAAAAAAATTGATATACAATTACGACTTTATTGAATGTATATGTGAAAAAGTTTTACACTATTAGTACATAGGAATTAATCTCTTATCTCTAAACGGTGGTGGAAACTTCGTACTGATAACATGGATATCATAAAATAAAAATCAATATCTGAAAAAATTGGATTTCTCATAATTTTAAATATAAGTAGAAAGAAGATATTCAAATGTATTTGGTCTAAACTTGGATCAAATACATTTGACTCGTATAATTAAGACTCAAGTATTTTGTAAGAAATAATCGAAAAAAATTTCAATGCTCAAAATAATAAAATCCTTATATTACTATTATAAAAACACACAATATATTATGAAAAAACTAATAAAATATTTATTATATATAAAATATTAAACATCCTTAAATTTAAGTAAAAATAAATAAAAATATGTATTTGGTCAAAATTTGAATCAGATAAATTTAACTTTTTCTTGAGACAAAAATTTCCATTTGTTTCAAGCAAAAAAGGTACAATGTTTCATAACTTACACTCAAAGGTTTCTGTTTGGATAGTGCAGCCCAAAACAATGTATTCTATTCCAATTCAATCGATTCCAGTTCATCTTCACTACAACTCAATGCCAAATCTTGTCATCGGATTGGTTTTCAAAGCTTCCTTTGATTTTCATTATAACCTCATTTTTATTTATTTAATTTATCCTTCGTATTGTTGGTAGATACAGGTAGATGAAAACATGTGAATATAATATATATTGTGAGAAAAAAAAGGTATGATAGGTTGTAGGATGATGATGTTTTGAGGTTTAATTTGACAGGAAAACAATGTGTATGTCTTTGTTTAGTAGACTTTCCACACTGAAGTGTCGTCAAAAAACAACTAATTTGGATGTTACACGCATGATCTCAAAAAATAAAAAGCCATGTGTAATTAGATTTGGCAACAAATGTCTCTTGAATAAGTTATTAGGTTCACCTTTTATTATCTTTAATTAGGTTTTGATTCCATAACAATTATATTTTACCAAGAGTACACTTATAAAATAATTTATTGTGTGCTTTTTTAAATGATGGTAATTTGTGTGTGTTTAATTCAGATACAGGGAAAAGGGAGAAGAAGTAATCTTGTTGAATGATTTAATTTGAAGTTGCTGCCACTACATATTAGGAGAATATTTATCTATGTATTCTAAATACATTTTATGTAGACAGTGATCTAAAGACCTTTATGAGTTGTTAGGTAAATGATTAGTGCATGATAAATTTGGATAAATTCATGCAATATATATTGGAACGGCTTCCTGGTGTGCATGTCTCTTTGCAACATGAACTTATGAGTAATAGAAACAAGAGCTATTATTACCAAGAGTGGAAAATGGTGTCATAGTTATAGAATGTATAAGCCAATCAAAATATCTTGATGAAGAAGAGGAAGTGCATGGTTTTTATAGAGCATAAGAAAGCAAGATTGATTGAAAACATTATGCTCTAGGACTCCTATTGAACTCATTGGTAATATTTTTCAGGTATACGTATAACGATCTGCAACTGATATATTGATTTTACCCTTTTATATCCTTAGATTTATTTTTTTATTGCAAAAATGCAATGTCATGAATTTTTTCTGTTGTCTCTATTTTTAAAGTTGGCGACTGTTAGAAGGATTTTGTGAAATTCAAGACCTGAAAGAATTGTTGTTATTAGAAGAGTTGAGAAGGAACATATATGGTTCAATGAATTAGATTTCCTTGAGAAATCTGAAAGGGGAATGGATGGAAGTCAAGTTTTAAGTTCACTACGGGGTGATGGTGATTGTCGACTAATATGTGAAGTTGGTCCATCAGGTTCCTTATAAAATTATTTTATTCTAGTGGAATTAGAAGCTATGAAAAAGGAAGCCAAAGTTAAGCTCACATCTTTCATTTATACCACATACTTTGGTGTAGCTTTGACCAAGGACCATAATATATTGAGTGTTGATAGGTGAACTCCAATAATAGGTGGCTGCTTTAGCGGGTCTGAATTCTGAACTTAGGGAGACTTAAACAAGACGGGGAAGAAAGAAAGTTATAGATTGCAGTTCTTGCTTAAAGAACCAATGAATATGCTTTATATATATCAATGAGTTGACTTGGATAGAACTAGGTCTTAGATATATTTTGTCATTCTTATCAAAGAATGGTAACTTGAGTCTTCATAAATTACCTTTGTTTTTAGGAAATGAAAACACAGGTAATTTTCAAAGATAAATGAACCTTGTGAAGAATGCTAAGATATATCCAAGATCTTGTTATAGCTAAATCAACTCATTGATAGGAAGCATATTTACCTTGGTTCGTCTAGCAGGAACTGCACTGTCTATATCTTTCAATCTTCCCCTTCTTGAGTCCCTCCTGGTTCAGAATTTGGATCCACCATAGCAAACACCTTTGACTGCAATTCACCTAACACTCTTTTGTAATAAATTATGGGCTTGGTCAAAGCTACACCAACTTATCTAACATGGTTGAAAGATACGAGCTTAACTTAGACTTTATCTTTGATGGCTTTTATTTCCAATTGAATATAACAACTTTTTTATGGATCCTGGGGGATCAACTGAGCAAAATTCCGTAATCAACATCACCAGCCTGTGAACTCAAATCTTAACTTCCACCCATTCCCCTTTCAGGTTTCTCGGGGAAATCTAATTCATTAAACCATGGGTTGATAAGTTCCTTTTCACGCTCCTCTAATAACAACGATTCTTTCAAGTCTAGAATTTCATAAAACCGGTCTAAAATCTCCCAAAAGATGTTGGACAGTGCATCGTAACAATAAAAAAATAAAGCAAAAGAATGTGAAAGTGTAAAATAAAAATGAGTTTCACTATAGACATGAATAAATACATATACTTGAAAAGAGTAACCAATGAGTTCAATAACATCCCTACAGCACAATGATTTCCAAGGAGTTGCACATTGGTCTTGCTTAACGTACTTTTCAGTCAATCTTAATTCCTATATAAATTTTGAACTACTTTTTCTTCATTGTGATATTATTTCTACTAATAGGAAAGCATTTTCTGTTGTTGGTAATGAATAGATATTATTTCTACTAGGCTTTAATATGTGTTTCGTCCCTGCAACTAGGGGTCATTTAAAAATTCGTCCCTGTAATCGTTAATCCTGGAAAATTAATCTTGCAAAGTTTAATCATTTAAAATTTCGTCCATTGACCCACTTAATGACTGTCACGTCATCAAATTGGCAAAATGGCATGGGAATGGACAAAAATACCCTCATCATCCTACTTCTTACATCTTCATCTCTACCACAATCCAACAATCTTCATCATCAACATCAATCCTTCATTTCTCCCATTGAACATTATAATCAACAACAAACACAAAAGTCCATCTTCTCTCTTCATTACCAGTACGCTCCGGTCTTTCTTCTTGGCCCGTTTGTGTTGGATTGGGTCGAAACGACCCGCGAATAAAAGTGCTGGATTCAGGTGGAATGAAAGTGTTTGTTTGGTGAAAATACATGAGTATGAACAATCATCTGAAACACAAACCCAGATGCAGTAAAAATGGATACAAGAAGAAACAATTTTCTCCAATCAATCTTGTGTCGAAAACAACGCCACGATAACTCCCTCATTAGAATATTAACTGTTAGGTGGAACACCTTCTTCATCTCAAATTTGAATCATAGCACGATAAATTGAAACTTGGTTGATGGATCTAAGTGTGGAAAAAGTAGTGTGTAACTGATAACAGAGACAACGAGGTTGATGGGAACGGTTAAAGCGGGTTCTGCTGGCTTACAAAGCGTGTTGATGTTCTCTTCTATTAGGAAGATGCTAACTCCAATCCCGAAGGCATGAGAAAGAAGGAACAAGTACTACCCCAACTCTTCGATACATCCAAAATCAACTTTTTTTACCTTTTCTCTTTTACAGCTTCCATAACATCACCCTTCTTGCAGTACCCACAAACTATAGATGATGACCAAACAAAATAACTCTTTTACAGCTTTTATATTTTGTTGATGATTTCTAGATTTGTTGTTGTTGTTGATGAATTTTTGGATTGAAGGATTGTTGTTGATGAAGAATAACATGAGGGGGGAGATGAAGAAGAACAAAACCTGGTGTTATTGTTGATGAAGAAAGAAAAGAAAAGAAAGGAACATAAGTGGCAGTAATTAAGTGGATGAAGAAGAAATTGGAATGGAAGTAGAAGGTCTTGATGAATGTTCAGGTGAATTGATGTTTTTTTTTTTCAATTTGGGAATGAATGTTGTTTTTTCCGATAAGAAGAAGAAGAGGGAAAGAGAAGAAGATGAAGACAAGGGCAAAACTGTCATTTCACGTGTGGGTTGGCCAATTAGCAGAGCCACGTCATCAAATTAATGACGTGGCAGTTATTAAGTGGGTCAAGGGACGAAATTTTAAATGATTAAACTTTGCAAGGCTAATTTGCCAGGTTTAACGATTATAGGGACGAATTTTTAAATGACCCTTAATTGCATGGACGAAACACATATTAAAGCCTTTCTACTACTCACGAGTTCATATTACAAAGACTCTTGCACACTTGGAAGTCGTTCCAATATTTCTTGCACAAGTTCAACATCTAATCGAAATCTATCATGCTCGAACCATTTCTCTAACACCTTCAAGTGGCTTTTCAAATCATTGTATGTATAAATTGTATCTATCCTTCTCCAACCATTTCTCTAACAGCTAAGTAAATTTGAAATTAATGAACATTTTCTTGATTTATTGAATTAAAAGTTGTTGCTGCAACAAATTAGGAGAATCTTCCATCATTTAGTTTCAGTTAAAAACTAGGAGTTTGGTTGTTAGCTCCATCTTTCATGTATAAATCTAGAACTTTGGTATTTTCTTCCCTCAATTCACTTCGGAAAAGAATAATATATTGATTTCTCGAACATTGTTTTCATATTTAAAATACTCATTTATTGCAAACTATCATAATGTTCAAATTTTTGTGCATATGTTATCTACAAGAAAGGTGTCTTAAGAGGAAGTTGTAAGACAAGATGGTGAAAGCTAATATGTCAAATGGGGATTACAATTCAATCTCAGAGCATGATAAAAAGTGAAGAAGCTAATGCTTATACCGAGTTGCTTGAGACTAAGGGCTCAATTCCTCAAAGTATATGTTGTGATGTCTGAGTTTTTCCTATTTCTACCTTTTAATCAACTGCATGCTTAAAGTTTTTCCTAAACGAAATGTTTATCTAACCATTCAAATAATAAATCGCATTACATAGGTAGAAAAGTTAAGCCATTCAAAAAAATAAAAAATAGGTAGAAAGGTTAATATCTACAAATATCAGACTCTTGCAATTAAAATATCACACTAACGAATTAAGATGTTACATTAACCGATGGAAAATGGTTTTTTTATGGTCCAGAGCAGAAGGGTGAGATTGATAAATATATTTTGTCAAGGTTAGACCTTTATTAAAGGAAAGCTTGTGAACAAAGGAACATATATTTACCTCTAAGTATTGGTGATTTTCTCCGCTTTTGAGAAAAACTTGACCGCTAGCAATGCATAGAGAGGGGAACAAAAGGAATGAGCTTAAAACAACGACCAATATGGAAAATATGATTAGTTATTTGCAAGAACCAGCATATTTTATAACAAGTTTGAGTTCTTCTCAACTGTTTCAGGCGCATGGGCAGGAGCTAAAGCTGTCATGCACAGGTACATGTGCCTAGGGTGCTTTGGACAACAACCAAGGGAGACTTTTTCAGTTTTTCTTTCGTTCGAGTGTTCTTCTTTCTTAAAATGCCTTAAAACATGGGACATGATTTCTCCAAATTTTAATGTCTTTGAAACATTTTAAAATATTTGTTGATCTTCATTCTGTAGGGGAGGAAAAGACTCATATCTTTTAAAATTTTCATGAGATGTCTTGCTTTGCCAATATACATGATTTATTAATAAAAGACTCCAATCACCTATGGTTAATCCATCTAAAAATCCTCTAAATTATCTTCAAATACTAATTAAAACGACTCAAAAATATAGGTAAAACATCATATGATGAGATGCCACCGAAGGTATATCACAAACACCGTTAATTAGGGCATGTGCGAATGCTTTTTGTGCTTTTAGGTTGGTTTTTGTTTGGATTTTTTCTGTAATAAGTTGTTCTTGAGAAGATGTAAACATTTAATAACACTGGATTGATGGTTGAAAATGTTGAAATTTGATGTTAGTCGGTGGTAGGTAATATAGCTTTAGGTTGAATAAAGGTTGGCATTTATTCTTCGGACTTTCTCAACTATCTAAAATTTCATGCAAAAACTGTGAAAGTGCTTTAGGTTGGAGAAATTTGGATAAACAATGAAGTGTTAAAATTAAGTACCCGTTGTTGGAGGTTGTTTTATGAGGTTGTTAAAATTGAGTACCCTTGTTAATATTTCATGTATTTGTGTATGTTAAGAGATTGTTGTTCCTTTTGGGGTGAGTATTCCTAGTACTTTTTTCAAGTTGTGGGTCAAGTACTATTTGTACTTCTCTTGTTTTTTTTAATAAAATATATTTTTACCGTTAAAAAAAACTATAAAATGTTAAAATGTAAGAAGCTTATGTACATAATAAACAAACACAAAACTAGATGAATTTTCAAAACGAATAACAAAATTAATTGATCATGATTATTTTTTTCAAAAATTAAATTGATCATGATTATGTTAAACTTGAAGTCAACACAAAAACCAGAGATTTGGTAAAATAGGTACCCGATTTTGCCAGCAACAAATAAAATAAAAACGTATTTTGGGCTGAGATTTGTTCCAATTTTTTAGGGATTCTTTTACTATAAATATAGACCTTATATCAGACGTAAACTTTAAGTAGAGACATGGGGCAAAAACAAGGGTTTGATGAGTTTGCTCTTGGCAACAAACACTAGGGTTGGGAATGATTCACCTTGGAGAAACATTGTTAGGATTGAGTCTCTTGGTCACGCGAAGAGATTGGGACTTTTGGGTAGAATTAGGTTTGAAGACTAATTCTTGTAACCTTTTTCATATCTCTTTGTAAAGTTACTCATCATTATAGTGGAACAGAGGTCTGCTCTCTCCCCTAGACTAGGTCAAGATTTGACCGAACTAGGTAAACAAATTTCGTGTGTTCTCTCTTTCTTTCTCTCGTTGTTTTCTACTTTTGTTTATGTTTATAACTGTCACCCACATTGTTTTGGTTGTTTGATTAATTTGCTCCACACATCAAGTATTTTATTGGTGTTATTTTTAACGAATTCACAACAATTGGCGCCCACCATGGGGCACAAGGATCAAACGATAATCAAGTACCATGGGTTCGAAGTGGGATTTTGAGAAGTTTAACGGATATAATGATTTTGAGTTACAGAAGGTAAAGATGGAAGCGGTGTTAATACTGCAAAAGTGTGAGTAAACTTTGAAGGTGTGTTACCGGTCTCCATGTTACAATGAAAGAAGACCGAGATGGTGGACAAGGCCAGGAGTGTCATTGTCTTGTGCCTCGGGGATAAAGTTTTGAGAGATGTTGCGAAGGAACCAACTGCGGCATCGATGTGGTCAAAGTTGAAGTATTTGTATATGACACAGTCTTTGGCTCATCGGCAATTCCTAAAGCAACAACTCTACTCATTCAAGATGGTGGAGTCAAAGGCCATCATGGAGCAACTTACGGAGTTCAACAATATCCTTGATGACATGGAGAACATTGAGGTGCATCTTGAGGATGAAGATAAAGTTATAATCTTGTTGTGTGTTCTACCGAGATCATGAATATTTCAAGGATAACATGCTCTATGAGAAAGAAGGCACTGTAACATTGGGTGAAGTTAGAGCGGCTTTGAGAACCAAGGAGTTGACCAAGTCGAAGGACTTGAGAGCTGATGAAAACGGTGAAGGCCTAAGTGTTTCAAGAGGGAATGGTGGAGGTAGAGGTAACCGGGGAAGGAGTGGTAACAAGTCAAAGTTTAAGTGCTTTAACTATCACAAGATGGGTCACTTCAACAAGGATTGTCCGGTGAATAATGGTAACCCTGCACAAATTGTCTCTAAGGGTTATTAAGATGCAAGTGGTTTGGTGGTGTCTTGTTGGGGAGATGAAGAAGGTGATTTTTCTCACCTTGGGAGTGATGCCTTGTAGAGCGATGGTCGTCTGGAGAGACGTTAAATACTCAACATTAGCCTGGAGAGGCCGTGGGAAGAATACTCATGGTTAGTATGGAGAGGCGGAGGTAAGAATACTCGTGATCAACCTTTGAGGTGGAGTTTCAAGGTGAAAGGCATAGTGGGTGTACGCATTTGGTAGTTGAGGTAGAGAAAGCTCAACTTGAGGTGGAGTTGATGACACGGGAAATGGTACAACTATGGAGACCTTGGGTGCTATGATCTAGTTGTGAGCAAGGGAATTCTTTAAGAAGACGTAAGGTATTCTGGAGTTTGAAGAATGTATGACATGACTTATGGGATTACCAAAAAAGACCAAGGGTAATTGAAAGCAAGTGGATCTTCAAGAAGGCGGAAGGCATTTCGATGGTTGAAGAGGTTATGGTGTAGACTTGTGGAACTACCTAAAATTCCTAGTGTAGTTGGATGCAAGGATGTTCTTCAAGAAGGCGGAAGGCATTCTCATGGTTGAAGAGATTGGGTGGAAGCTTGTGGAATTACTTGGTGTAGTTGGAAGCAAGGGAAGATGAAGCATGGAGAGAGCAGCAAAGTGGTTGATGGTCAAAATTGCATCATCACTAATTTAGAGTCAATGTGGAGAATGTTGTTGTAGTGACTCAAAATTGGAGTTTTGAAGTGCCAAAATCGGGGCCCGATTTGTACAAATCGGTGGCCGATTTTGAAGTGTGTTTTTAGCCTTTTCATTCGGCAAAAATCCGTGCCCGATTTTGCCAGCAACAAATAAAATAAAAACGTATTTTGGGCTGAGATTTGTTCCAATTTTTTAGGGATTCTTTTAATATAAATATAGACCTTGTATCAGCAAACCTGGAGGAGAGAGAGGGGGCAAAAACAAGGGTTTAGAAGCCAACACAAAAACTAAGGTTTGTAGAGTTTGCTCTTAGCAACAAACACTAGGGTTGGGAGTGATTCACCTTGGACAAACATTGTTAGGATTGAGTCTCTTGGTCACAGGAAGAAATTGGGAGTTTTAGTAAAATTAGGTTTTAAGACTAATTCTTATAACCTTTTTTATATCTCTTTGTAAAGTTACTCGTCATTATAGTGGAACAGAGGTCTGCTCTCTCCCCCAGACAAGGTCAGTATTGGACCGAACTGGATAAACAAATTTCTTGTGTTCTCTCTTTCTTTCTCTCGTTGTTTTCTACTTTTGTTTATGTTTATAACTGTCACCCACATTGTTTTGGTTGTTTGATTAATTTGCTCCACACATCAAGTATTTTATTGGTGTTATTTTTAACGAATTCACAACAGAATGAAACAAATATGTTTAAAAAAATATGAAAAAGTCGTTGGATATAAGGAATATTTTTATGAACATTTGAGATATTTATGTAATATGAAAAAATTAATGAAGAAATTGTTATGCGTTTTTTTAAGGAAAAATATCGTTAATGTGTTAGTAGCAGGTGTAGTTTGTTGAGTTATGTATGCTAAATAAAAAAAACAGTTTTAAAAATAAAAAAAAAAATATGTAAAAGTTGTTACGTATATGCAGATCATTTAAAGTATTTGAATTATTTGTGAAATTTTAATGTCATACGTATGGTGGATTCTAGGGTGAGGGTCCAATTAAGTCCCTCACCGGTGGATCACTTAAAAATTACCGTTTGATTTGATCAATGGTTTAGATTTGTTGAAAACAAAGATGAGAACATCAATACATTTACATACTATAGTGTCTTCACTTCCTTGTCATTTTTTTGTTTGAGCGTCC
>Ga0228711_1004317_pt1 | contig 21910 bp, 9 predicted proteins | sample MedpolnodulmetaG_2_FD_177996 | JGI IMG/M metagenome (GOLD analysis project Ga0228711, IMG submission 177996) | Root nodule microbial communities from Medicago polymorpha collected in Santa Monica, California, United States - brown nodules | ecosystem: Host-associated > Plants > Roots > Nodule...
TTGTATCCATGTTATGTCCGTTTATTATATTCGACATTTATATATTCATATTATGTTCAAAAAATGTCAAAAACACGTTAAAATTATATCCATTAAGGACCAAAAACAAAATAAATTTTTTTGTGAGAATGAAAACATTCAGTTTAATTTTATAGGACTAAAATCAAAATTCGTTATATTTATAGGGACGAAAAACTTATTTAACCCTTAATTATTTTGATTTCGAAGTACTTGTGTATAGAACATTAAAAGATTGCACCATACACACAAACATATATATGTTCAATTTGAGTGTTGCTGAATTTTATGAGATCTAATTCATGTAGGCATCTAAATATATCTTTAATTTTTTTTTTTATAACTTATTGGTTTTTAATTTAACAATATTTGATTTTTCTTCAAACAAATGATTTTACAATGAAGCAATTATAGTTATAATTTTGAATGTTTTTCTTTTGTTCCTAGGTGATGATGAAAGCTAGCCAATGGAGATAGAGGACTCCTTTGATGCTGCATCTGAGTCTGATGAAGGCAAAGGTTTAGGATTCGACTTGAACGAGTTGCCTCCTAATGAAGAAGAGTGATGTATGATCGATGTGACAAATATGCTGCCAGTTGAACTTCTTAAGTTTTTTTGTTTCTTTTTGTTTTTGTTGGTTATTTTATGGATTTCGGATTCGAGTACTAAAGTAGAATAATGAATAACAAAGTTGAAAATGGCTTCAATTGTTTCCATAGCAGCTTCACATCAAATCGTACAACAGTTTTTTGTTTTGTAATCCTTAAAGCTTCTTTTGAAGTTACTTTTATTAGTTTGTATTTTAATCCATAATCATGATTAGTAGAGATTAAGAGTGTTTAGTTTGTTTTGGATAAGTTTGTTAGGTTTTTACAAGAGGTACTCCCCATAGTTGCACCCAAACTCTTCTCTTCTTGGCCACCATCTGAGGATACCATTTATTCACCTTGAAGAACAAAGCCTCCCACCACTTCTTCCTCTCATTACGCGCCTTTTCTACCTCCCCTCCACCTTAGAAGTTATTAGTACCATGTTATCACCCATTGATGCCAACTTAAGACTTTTCCACCCCTCCATAAACAACCACAAATGAACTTTCTTAGCTTTCGTCAGGACACACATGTACCCCACGAAACTCCGATATAGCTCCTTCATCACCCCTTCCCCTCCATCACCGAAGTTTCCACCAACACCACCATGCTTACTACTGGAGCCATGCGCCACCTCCTTAAAAGATCTACTAGGCACCACCAAAGCCTCCTTAACCTCCCTGTGCCTATGGGCCTCCAACGCCGTTTGCTTAGAAGCTTCATGGCCAAACCTAGCTATATTCATCTTCAACCTCACCTCCCCCACCCACACCTCCTGCAACCTCCCCTCCAACTCCTCCACATCATCCACCTCCTTAAACTTGACAAACCCAAACTTCTTACCCCATTTGTCTACCTTCTTAGGAATGTAAACCTCCCCCACCCAACCAAAATGAGCAAAGACCTTGAAAAGATCACTGTTAGATGATCCTTCTGGAATGTTAAAGAAGAAAAAGGATTTAGTGATCTTATCCAACTCCCGAACTCTCCCCTGCCCTTGGTGAACTTTTCCCATCCTCACATTTTTAAAAACCCTAGTGGACCCATCCTCTCTCTCTCTCTCTCATCCTTTAAGTTAAGCAATTGCATTATCCATCTTTGTCTTCTTTTAGTTGTATTGTCGTTTGTCTTATTGTATCTCTTTCTTTCTCCTTGATGCATCTTGCTTTATCTCTCTTACTCTATCCTGTTTAATATATATTCAATTTGCCAGTTAGAAAAATTCTTATCAAATGAAGTATAAGGGTACTTTAATCCTATTGCATATAAAAAAAGAGATACCCAAAGAAAAACATATCTAAGGGTTGGTACATCAATCAAAAAACCTATAGCCAACCATTCTACATACATGTAAGTGTCTCCCTCCTTGATTACTTTTCATCCTCGTTGTTTGTAAAAAGGCATGAGAGGGACAGACTTAACACTTATTTGTCATGCAACAATTTTGAAAATTTTAAAAGCGCATAATGTGGTTATTTTTTCTTCTAAGAATCGGAAGGTGGAGGAGATTGTAGAGCCCATCAAAATTTCCTCTTGGAGATAGTTTATTGTTAGAAAAATATGGGGTCCGTGTTTATATTATGACCTCTTCTTTGTTAAATTTCTTGAATTAAGTTGTTTGTTTTTGGAGGGGTTAGTACACCTTGTACTTTTTTAGGGTTGTAGGTTAAGTGCACTTTGCACTTCTCTCATCATCTAATAAATTTTGATGTTAAAAAAAAATTAATATTCCCTACAAATAAACCACCCTAAGATTCAAAATTCTCCCATTTTGAAAAGAAAAGTACTATTTGTACTTCTCTCATTTTCTTTAATAATATTTGTTTGAAGTAAAAAAAAAACCTTCACAATCGTCTAATTCTTAAAAAGGGAAACAGTCGCCCATATCGAGAGATAGATCTATTATACAACACCCTAAGTTTTTAATATTTCGTTTTTAACTCTTTTTGAATCAGTTGTGCTGATTGCATTAGAGACTGAGCTTCAACAAAACGGTTGATTTACGGATCTTAATTACAAAAGATTTGGACAAATGGTATTATGAAAACGGTTGAACAAAAGATAAGTCTTGGCTTCCCACAACCACCTTATTTATAATCCTAGAGTTTTAACCTAATTAAGATTCGAGTCAGAACAAACTAGGCACAATGCTAATCAACCCAATACAAAACAAACGACCCAAATCACATAATCATCTTTACAACCTCCTTAATTTGCTATCTCGACCAATAGGACATTCAAAATGGGTTTTGGAATAAACATGAGGATTGTAGATCTTCTTAGCTTTCCAACAAATACTCATATGCTTTATTTTGACGATCAAAACTCAAGTTATGGCCTGAAAAGCGAGCAAAGGTGATTATGCGAATAATTCATAAAATTAATAAAAAAAACACATTAGAATTCAAATGTGACTTAAAGTTTAGAAATAAGCTAAAAATATAAAACTACGACCGAAAAGCTTTGGAAATTTTAAAGTACAAAGCTTGCAACAAGTTCTCAATTTACAACATATTCACTCAGTATTATAACATACAAAGACATAGAATGATTTTTTTTATAGAGGAAAAACTAATGTATTTTTTCATAGAGTAAAAAAGAAATAACGATTTTTGTTTTTGTGATTACATGGCTTATTTTTTTGATGTATATGATTACATGGCTTATGTTATATTTTACATAGCTTAATAGTTTTTTTCAGCGATTTTCATATGGTACGTCAGTAACCCATACAACCGAATATTTGTTTGGTTTGAAAGGGATTTTTGTTGTTTGCTTTTTTTTGGTCAACATTGTTTGCTTTTAATCAATTATTAAATGAAACTTATAATAACACTATCCTTGCATGGTTGAATAGTGTCAAAGTTGATTTTTTGGTCACATGACTCAAAATTGGATGGAATGATTAATATGATCATTAGTCAAAGCACAAGAGTTTTTTATTCAATTTAAAATAACGCTCCAAATAATTTCGAAAAAGCACACATTCAATAAATAGATGATTCATAGTATCGATTGCACCACATCCAACTAAGCACATAAGAGAATTAATATCTAGAACATCTGTCTCACCAAGTTGTCTTTTGTTTATAACATGTTCTCTAAAAACGTCAAACACACAAAGAAACTTATACTTTCTTATTCCAAATTATACTCTAACCTTTGAATTTTTGTCTGAAGGCGTTTGAGTTTGAGTGAGGAACTAAAATACCCCTCTAACATAGAACTTGTCTGGCTTGTTCAAACATCCAAATCCATCTGGCACAAACTTGATCCTACAAAGAAATATTTTGCAAAAGAGAGAAACACTCCAACAAAATTAGTTTTATTCCTAAACAAACGACCCAAAACTCTCGTCTTTAGTGTCCCTTATTTTTCTTTCTCGACCAATAGGACATCTGAAATGGCTTTTGTAATCAACATGAGGGTTGTAGATCTTCTTTAAGCTTTCCAACGAATACTCATATGCTTTATTCTAACAATCAAAGCTCGAGTTATGTCCTGAAAAGCGAGCAAGATTGGTCGTGTAAATAATTCACAAAATTAATAAAAAAATACATTAGAATTCAAATGTGACTCGATGTTTAGTAATAAGCTAAAAGATAAAACTAGGACTGAAAAGCTTTCAAAAAATTTAAGTACAAAGCTACAAAACATGTGCCAAGATACACCGATCACAAGACATATAAATGATAAATCCAAGTTCTCAATTTACATCATATTCACTCAGTATTATAACATACAAAGACATACTGATTTTTTTTATAGAGTAAAAAATAATGTATTTTTTTAGAGTAAAAACGAAATAACGATTTTTGTTTTTGTGATTACATGGCTTATGTTATATTTTACATAGCTTAACAGTTTTTTAAGCGACTTTCATATGTATATTTGTTTAGTTTGATAGGGATTTTTGTTGTTTTTTTTTTGTCAATATTGTTTGTTTTTATCAATTATTAAATGAAACCTATAAAACTATCCTTGCATGACTTTTTTTGAAAAGAACTTTTGGGTCATGAGGGGAGCTCGGCAGTGGCGTAGCCAGGACCTCAAGTCAAGAGATGCAATATTTTTTTTTATAAATTTATTATCATTTGTTATTTTTTTTTTACATATTATTATCCTTATTATTATTGTTATTATTAGATATGTATTTATGAAGATAAAGATACAACTATTGTTTATTCATAAATACTAGAAAAACTAAATTTTAATAAAAATATTATTTACCTCAAATTTTTATCCTCAGATAAATATTTCTTTTTATAAATTTTTCTTGTTGAAGATAATCTTATGTGAGATTCGTGACATGTCAGATACAAAACACAAGTATCTCTTTCAAGAAGATTTAAACATTAGTTTGTCACATTGTGAGAGTTTAGTCTCTTAAACTCGATCCAAATTGGTGTCAAGTTGCATTTTAATTGTGTATCAGTACATTTGTTTTTAAAATCAACAAATTAACGATTATTTTTATGAAATAAAGAGCTATTTCTCAAATTTTGTATTTTAGAAAACGTCATTTCATTAGGAAAAAATATCATCTCAATAATGTTTATAAGAATCATATCAAAAATTTTATATTTTATCGTAAAAAACAATCAATAAATTTTATTTCGCCGATACTTTTGATAAATGAAATTTAGTTATTGTAATATTATTTTAAAAAATATAACTCATTTAACTATCAATTAAAAGACCGGATATATCGATACAAACTAATTTTTTGAGTGTACTATAGGTTTTTTTTTTAGTATTAAGAGTAACATAGATATTGACCTATTATTTTTAAGTATTAAGAGTAACATAGATATTGGCTTTTTTTTTTTTGAAACATATATATTGGCATATTATTAATTCGCTACATATATCACTACACTTTGTAGGGTCCAGCCCAATGGCTATGTTGTTTTGTGTATGTTCATTAAACCGAGTTTCTAATACATTTATATTTTGAATTTCAATTATATTTTAAAAAATTATTTTGCTTCTTTGCTGCACGTGCAGTATTTCTCTGACTTTTAACTGTGTACCTGCTTGTAAGACTTCTCGTGTGTGCAGTAACAAGATCACAGCTGGTGCAAAGTTATATTTTGAGGAGGTTCAAAATGAATAAAAAAAAAATATTGGTATAAATTTAAAGCTTTGAGGGGATGCAGCTGCACCAGCTTACCAAAACGTGGCTCCGCCACTGGAGTTCGAGGGACCGGCAACATTGAGGCCATAACAACCACACCAGTGAGAGACACACCACACTTTTATCCAAAACCTTAAGGCAATGAGTTTATGGGCTCTCTTACTTATAAGGTGTTCAACCTTTACTTTTCTATCTGATGTGTGACATATAACTCACACTTGCACACAACACTCCCCCTCAAGTGTGAGTCCATCAATTCATCATGCTCCCCCTACAAGCGGAAGCTATTATTACTTGCTTGTATCGTCGTTGCTGCTTTCTCCGCAAACGGACCGACACAAGGAGCCACTTGCTGCTTGTACCACCGTTGCTGCTTTCTGCGCAATGGACCGGCTGCCTTGGTCATGTACACTTCGTCGAACCGGGGCTCTGATACCACTTTGATGGAACAATGGTGAAAAACTATGAGGAAACTATGAAAAAATAGTTAAAAACAGAAAACTCGGAAACTAGGGTTTATAAGATTTTGAGAGAGAGAAGCATTGATGAGAAACTGAAGCATTGATGGGGTTTATGGGTCTTCTAAATTATAAGGTGTTCAACCTTTACTTTTCTACCCGATGTGGGACATATAACTCATATTTGCACACAACAATAATTATCCTTGCATGGTTGAATAATGTCAAGTTGATTTGTTGGTCAAATAAAATGATTTTTAACTTACAACAACATAATATTTGGTATATGTAAAAGGGAAAATTAACACTATGACCAATATTTACCTCTCTGAGTGTCTTTACTATGACTGAAGCATATATACCCATGTCACTATCACATGAAAAAACCCTCTCTCATCCACGCACATCATGAGCACCTACAGATATCAAACATCAAACGTATACATGACTCACACTATGCCTGTACAAGACTCAAAATTGCATGGAATGATTAATATGATCATTAGTTAAAGCACAAGCAATTTTTTTTTTCAATTTAAAATAACGCTCCAAATATTTTCGATAAAAAACACACATTCAATAAATTGATGATTCATAGTTTCCACTGCACCACATCCAACCAAGCACATAGGAGAAATAGTATCTAGACCATCTGTCTCACCGAGTTGTCTTTTTTTGTAACATATTCTCTAAAAACGCAAAACACACAGAGACTTATACTTTCTTATTCCAAATTATACTATAATCTTTGAATTTATGTCTGAAGACGCTTGAATGGGGAACTAAAATACCCCTCTAAATGAGAACTAGTCAGACTTTTTCAAACATCCAAATCCATATGTCACAAACTTGATCCTTCAAAGAAATATTTTGCAAAAGAGAGAAACAATACTCCAACAAAAGTTCTATTCCCAAACAAGCAACTAACTCATCCTCCACCATCCACCCCATTAAAAGTCATCACCTCCTAAACATCTCACTAACAAACATTTTATTCAAAGACAAACCATATAGTTATTGAACCTCTCCTTAATAAACCCCCTGCGCCCAAGGATCTGACCAAAAGGAAAAGTCAACTCCGGAAGAATGAGTAAAATATTAATATAGCAAACTAACTATTACCATTTTCCATTTAAAGAAAAACTCATGATCATCATTTTTTAACAAAAAAAATCTTTTAGCCCTCTCTAATTCCCAACTCCTCACCATAATCAATATATTGAATGACTCTACACCAATATGAGAATATTCTTCTACCTTTCATACCTTCATATACTCTCGTTTCTCACCCTTAATCCATAGTCTTTAGATTGAATCACTTTAAACCACAAAAGTTCCTTATCTACCTCATCTCCAAGACTACTTACCTAGCATAGCAATATTAAATTGACACATACAAACCCTATCTCACTTAACATATTTAATTTTTTGGGCTTGCTCACACCCACTCCAAAGAAACGATTTAGAGAGAGATTCAATTTGATAAATAATACATGCACGAGATTTAAAGAATAAAAGAAAATAAACCGGTAGAGTTGTCAAGACGTCTTTCAAAAGAGCGTGGAAACTACTCATGGACAAGTTATGTCGTTTTCAACTAGAGAACCATGTTGAGTTCTATCAGAAAAAAGGCTACTAAAATGCCATATCACGACGCCCATATATTTTAATTTAAGTTTCTGATGGTCGAATTAGGCAAGTGTACCAAATCGTTTTTCAAGTAATAAAGTGTAAGTAAAGTATCGTATTTCAAGTAGATTATTTAAGTGACGAGTTCATTGGGACATTAAACATAATCAGTTGTCAAATTGCACCTGCTGGTCAGACAATGATCCTTACGTGTGGGGTCTTACACTCTCAGATATGTTGGTAGATTCCCTCTACATGTCGAGTTGCACCTATTGATCCACATGTCAGTTCATGGGGTCTTACTCGCTCAAAGGTAATTGAAATATAGACTTAAATTAGTGTTCCTATATTTCCAAAGGTATAACTTCTCAATGTTCCTAAAGGTTTCCTCAACTATGAGTCTTAGAAGTACATAGCACACTCTCCCTCTAGATAGTTCTACAAACGGACAACCCTATCATCGTCTACTTTACGAAGGTGAAAGGAGAATGTAGTTATTGTGCTGATTTAAGTCGTAAAGTAAATTGTTTCCTTAATTACTAACTAGTTACTAACTATTTACAAGAAAGTTACATAAATATTAATAATCTATAGAAAAGTATCAATAAATTTTGATTTATTTCATTGATAAGTATATAAACATGAAATTCATATCCCCTAAAACAACATAAAAGCTATATAAAATTGAATTGTGTATGACTGGTATACTGACCATCTTGGTTGCCTTTCTAGGGGATAGATGTGTTTATTCCTCCCCTCATGGTATTTTTTTTAATTGTCTTATTTTTCTTTATTAGGTTAAATATGTTTTTGGTCTTAAAAATATACCAACTTTTCGTTTTAGTTTCTCTAAAAATTTTCATCAACTTTTTGTCCCTATAAAATTTTCAATCACTACTTTTGGTCCATATTAATTGAAATGTGTAATGTGTAGAATATTGTAAAAATATTTTCCAAAAAAAAATTAGAATTTTTTGACAAAACATAAATTAAATTTAACCACAAAGATATAAAAATTTATATTTAATTCATGTTTTGTTAAAAAATTCTAATTTTTTTTAGGAGAGATTCTTATAATATTATAAATTTTTCAGCAAAATTTTATTCAAAAATATGAATTCTACACGAGTTTACTTTAAAGGAGGGACCAAAAGGGAGGATGAAAAACTTTTAGAGGACTAAAAGTTGAAGAATTTTTTTAGAGAGACTAAAATAAAAAGTTGACATATTTATAGGGAGCAAAAACATATTTAACCCGTCTTTATTCTTGTTCGTATATAAGTTTAAGCACCTTTTGTACTCGAATTTAGACTATTGAATCATTCTCTTCCGGTTCAGGAAAATATCATATACAATCATAATATCTTCAAATCCCATGGTGTTTAGATGTGATTGGTTGGATTTCTTCTAACTTAATTGAAGGTTCTAGTTTGAAATATAATCATGAGAATGCATCAACATCAAAACCCTAGATGAAGGAGTTTTGTCACCCATTATAATCTTATTTTATTTGAGGGAAATTTTCATTGTCCATTGTGGTCCTATTTAACTCGAGAGATATTTAACATTTTGTAGAAACAAACAGAGGGTAACATTTTTAGTATATTGTCTCCTTCAAATTTACGGATGTTGTTGTGTTCATCTATACTATATATAAAGAAAATAATCTTTTTCAGCTCTTTTGTGCTGCTTTTTTCTCTTTCCAAAAATACCCTCAATTTTCAATACAAAAAATACATGAAACAAATAGATAAGAATAAATTTAAATATTAAAAAATGTAACAAACACGATATGAATATATATGTGTGTGTGTGTGTCCGGTTTTTTCCTTTATCATTTAAAAAATGTAACAAACTGGTGAGTATATTTATACTTACTTTTTTGTTATTCCAATTATACCCTTAAACAAATTTTTCTATAATAAAATTGTTGTTTATATCATTAGAAAAATTAGATTATATTTTTTTGTTATATTGTCATATTAACTGTTGGTGTCATTAAAATAGATAATCGTGGTTAGTTTGATTTTTTATAACTTGAAATTATATTTTTTTTATATTTTTTTAGTTTTAATCAAAATCAAAATTCCATTAAAAAAAAAAAACACCGTTCATAATTTTCAAACGTTAGCGCAATAAAAAGAGCGGAAAGACGGGCATGCACGTGCCTGTCTTTTCGCTAGTGAAAATAATTAAAATTTGTATCTTTAAACATTTTGGTCATTTTTAGAAATATGTGATGATGCGTTCACAAATATTTTCATTTTTATTTATTAAAATTTTGTTTTGTTTTGGTATGAACTAGGATCCTTTGCACGTAACCGCAACTTTTAATCTCTCGGGCCGATAAGATCACAATGGATAACAAAACTCTACCTAGAGAAATTTATGTTAAACTCCAACCCACTTGGGTTGGTATGATGGTGTTGGATTGAGAGTTGTGACCTTGGAGTGTGCTTCTCTCACAATGTCTCAAATTCGATTTTTTCATTGCCAATTTTGACGGGTTAGTTTGTCTTCTCCAAAAAAATAATGTTGCATTTTCAAGGTCTGGTCTTGTTTTACTTGTTAACAAGGAGAAAGTAAACCATTGAAATAAACAATTGTCTTGTATTTCCTTAAAGGGAAATGATAACATGTGCTCTTCCGATACTTGTTAAAAAATCTAAAGAAGAAACTTTGTCTTGGAAATTATGTATTAAATGCATTGAAACTTTAAAAAGTAAATTTTTTTACATAAAATTTATCAATTATTTCTATTTTTAATCTTTAACAAATGCCTAAGAATACTTGTTAGCAAGACCCTTCCATTAAAATAAGAAAACTTTTTAAGAGTTATTTTCATTGTTTCTCCAAATCCATCATCATTCCTATCTAACATTTTATTCGTTCTCTTCACAACGATTCATTTTGAAAGCCCATTTTCTCTTTATTAACATGTGTGTCCGATATGGACCTTTTGAAAATGGTCCAAAATATTTCTTTATCATTTTTAATAAAAATAAATTTTATAATAATAATAAATTGGTGAACAAAAATACTATTTTATTTAAATTTACTAAAAATAGTACAAATCTACAATCTGGACCAGATTCATATTTAAACTACCCTTTAAAAGTAACACCAATTTTATAAAATGAAAATAGAAATTATTTTTCAAAATGTAAATAAACCTTATTTTTGGTAACATTTTAAAATTTCTCAGGTCACCGTTGAAAATTATGACGCATATCCAGCTTAAATTTACGAATACATACAATGTATTATGATCAATGTGATGTGATAATCAATAATACAATGTAATATGATCCTTCAAATAAATACAATGTATTAGTATGAACAATGTGATATAAATTAATTTGATTTTTAAGATCGTAGAAATATCTCCTTATCAAGTACGAGGAATCTTTATCCAGTTGGTAATAAATCCCACGGTATTTAAGAGTTGTCCTAACAAATCTAATGCTAAACAATATGTACATTGAATATCATTTTAACTTTTGAAAAATATTCTGACAAAATAATAAAATAAATAAAAAAACTTTACTAAAATACATTTATTCTAAAAAAAACTTAACTAAAATACATGATACCGATCCCGCCATCTTTTTTTTACCTAAAAATCAAAGACAAAATAGTACTACATTAATCATCGTATAACATCATCAACCATCATAAATAGACCACTAAAACACACACATAACACAAACCCAAACAAAATCTTCCATTGTCTTTTTCTTCATATTAGTTTTCATTTTCAACATGCAGAACCCTAACCCTTCCAAGAATTCAACCCCCATCAACAACAAGTCCCCTCAAGACCCTCCCTCTGATGATGAATTCCCCAAAGAAACCAACCCAACTACCCTTCAGATTTCTTTAAGTATGGAGGAAGAAGATATTCTGAAAACCGCTCTCGAAGTGTTGGTGGAGTTCAGAGCACGTGAGAATGGGAAGCTGGCAGCTGATGGAGAAGGAGGAAGAGATGGTCCAGCTATGAAGAGGAGGAAGAGTAATATTTGTGAAGTGAAGGACCATCCTTTTGTATATCCAAATTGTTATAGATGCAAACATGTGTTTCCCACTTGGACTGCTTTGATGAATCATATGGAAGAACGCCATTTTTGTTGTGATCCTAATGGTTTGTCTGCACCTCCTGGTTTTTCTACACTTCCTTCCACATCAACAGCCATCCCACCTCAACCTGATCAATATGAGGGTAAAACTAAAACCTAATTTCCTAACTCAAAACTATTTATTGTCATGTTTCTTTTTCACACTATAATAATTTTTAGGTCAACACTCCAATGACCTAGGGTTTTATTGGTTATTTTATCATGTCCAAGATTCAATTATTTAATGTTATGTCATTTTTTTTTACATTTAATTATTTTGATTTCAAAGTACTTGTGTATAGAACTAGGGGTGGGAATATGCTAGACCGAGCTAAGCTTTGCAAGGCATAAGCCTGCCAAATTTTATGAAGGCCTAAGTCTGGCATGCGGCCTGTCATAAGCTTACTTTTTGGGCCTGAGTCTGACCTTCTGAAAGCCTGATACGGCCTACTAGCTTGTTTAAAAACCTATTTCATATGAACATCTTTAAATAAATAATGTGATATAAGTTTAAATTCACTCACAAACTAATATATCAATTAGATTAAACTCTTTTTTGATAATCAACACGAGTCTTTAGAAAATTTGACTATATATTGTATCATATTTCAATTCCAATTTATAATAATACATTTAAATATGCAAATATTAATGTATACTAATAAGCTTAAATTACTGAAAAAGTTAACAAATTTTTATTTTAATTCAAAGTACAAAATATAATATAATAATAAATAATATTATTCATATTTACTTAAATAGGCCGGCCTAATAGGCTCAAGAGGCTTTTTGAATGGCCTGTGGCCTGGCCTTTAAGCTAAATAAGCTTTTAAAAAATCTTAGGCCTTCTCTATTTAAGAAAAAAGTCTGGCCTGACCTGGTCTATCGTAAGCTAGGCCGTAGGCCTCTGTAGGCCGGTCTGGCCTATTTCCAGGGCCGTTCCGATAAAATCGGAGGCCATGTTCAAATATTAAAAATGGCCCCTAATGGAAAAACAAGATGTTTTTTAAGCAATAGTAATCATATATTTAAGTTGTAAATAACATAAAAATGTAAGTTCGTATGGGAGGATCTAACTAACTTGTGTTGAACTTTACTGACCACTAATTGTTTTAATATTAAAAATTAGGTTCATAATAAATAGAAACGCCTTCTCTAAAAAAAAAATAGAAACGCCAAAAACTTAAAAAGAATCATAGATTTGTTTAGTGCAAAATGGATCTTAAGCATATTGGTTGTTGCTTAAAAAAGTGTCTTTCCTATCTAAATATTAACAAACTAGAACTAATATCGAGAAAAAATAGTAGCAAATTAACAATAGCATGCATGATTAAACTTAAAACGATAGAAAAAAATACTAATTATTTAACGGATTTAATTTGTGTTGTTAATTGAAACAAATGACAAAAAATTCAAGTTATATAGTAGTTTCCTACATTAGATAACTCTGAAAACATATTAAATTGTAAATTTGATTAAAAAAATAAAATTGTAATGACTTAATAGTTGTGTATGTAATTGAGATTTGTGTATTTGGTTCAAATTCACACAAATGTTCGGGATTGAACATCAAAGTGCATTCTATTTTACCACCAAACCATTACAAGGTGTCTATTGATTTGTTATATTTTATTGTATACAATTAACACCTTTGGATGCTATATCAAAAAAAAAAATTGAGGCTCCTATAATTATGAGGTCCGGCGTCGTAGCTCGCCTTGCACTTGCTAAGGGCCGCGCCTGCCTATTCCCATCCATATATAGAACATTCATAAAAGATTACACCATACACACAAACATATATATGTTCTTTTTGAGTGTTGCTTAATTTTATGAGATCAAATTCATGTAGGCATCTAGATATATCTTTAATTTTTTTTTTTAACTTATCAGTTTTTAATTTGACGATTTGCTTTTTTTTCTAACTAATGTTTTTACAATGAAGCAATTATAATTATAATTTTGAATGTTTTTCTTTTGTTACTAGGTGATGATGAAAGCCAGCCAATGGAGATAGAGGACCCCTCTGATGATGCTGCATCTGAGTCTGATAATGCTGCATCTGAGTCTGATGAAGGCAAAGGTTTAGGATTCGACTTGAACGAGTTGCCTCCTAATGAAGAAGAGTGATGTATGATCGATCTGACGAATATGTTGCTAGTTCAACTTCTTATGTTTTTTGTTTTTGTTGGTTATTTTATGGATTTCGGATTCGAGTACTAAAGTAGAATAATGAATAACAAAGTTGAAAATTGCTTCAATTGTTTCCATAGCACCTTCACATCAAATCGTACAACAACTTTTGTTTATGTAATCCTTAAAGCTTCTTATGAAGTTACTTTTATGTTTCCTTTAGATTCTATGTGTAATGGGTTGGAGTATTTCGTGTATTCTGGATTCTTGTATTTTGCCATTGAAAACTCTGTCTAATTCAAATAAAAAGGGACATTTTTAAGTTAAGCAATTGTGTTATTCATCTTTTGTCTTCTTTTATTTGTATTGTCGTTTGTCTTATTGTATCTCTTTCTTTCTCCTTGATGCATCTTGCTTTATAACTCTTACTCTATCTTTTTTAATATACATTCAATTTACCAGTAAGAAAAAAACTTATCAAGTGAAGTATAAGCTGGGGTACTTTAATCCTATTGCATATAAAAAAAGAGTTACCCAAAGAAAAACATATCTAAGGGTTGGTACCCCCATAAAAAAATCTATAGCCAACCATTCTACATACAAGTAATGATGTCTCCCTCCTTGATTGCTTTTCATCCTCTTCGTTGGCAAAAAGGCATCAGAGGGCCGGAGTTAAGACTTATATGTCATGCAACACTTTTGAAAATTTGAGAAGCGCAAAATGTGATTTTTTTTCTTCTTCTAAGAATTGGAAGGTGGAGGAGATTGAAGAGACCACCAAAATTTCCTCTTGGAGATGGTTTATTGTTAGAAAAATTGGAGGTCCGTGTCTGTATTATGATTTGTACTCAAAACCTTTTCTTTGTTTAATTTCTTGAATTGGGTTGTTTGTTTTTGGCGGGTCAGTACCCCTTGTACTTTTTCCGGGTTGTAGGTTAAGTGCACTTTGCATTTCTCTCATCATATAATAAATTTTGAGGTTAAAAAAATTACATTCCCTTCAAATTAACCTCCCTAATTAGAAGATTGAAAACACATCGTGGGAGAAGCACCCTATGGTAAGTTCTTCAATTTTGCCTCTAACTCTTGTTTCTTAAGACACTCTACAAAAAGAGTTTCATGTGTGGTGCATCTCCGTCACTTAGTTTTCACTTTCAGCTTCGTAATCTCCTATGAGAACCAACACCACCTTTATCTTTCCTTGGGAAGTTCCCCTCATCTTCCCCGTATTATCAAAACTCTATATCCCCCCAAAATCTCCCTAACCCAGTTGCCTCAACCTTTTTCTACAAAGGAGCAGCTCCATTGCCATCAATATATCTCACGATGAGTATTTAAAGTAACCATGATTTCTTGATGGTAGATATTGAGCCCTTGTGTATACTACGAGTGGTTTGTTAACCCTCTTATTTGTCTTCTTTTTTAGGGTACAGTCGTTGTTTTTTGGTGGGTCGAGTATCGCTCAAACTTTTCCCATTTTGAAAAGAAAAGTACTATTTGTACTTCCCTCATTCTCTTTAATAATATTCGTTTTGAAGTATAAAAAAAGCCTTGACAGTCGTCTAATTCTTAAAAAAAGGGAAACAACCGCTCATATCGAGAGATAGCTCTATTATATAACACCCTAAATTTTTAATATTTCGTTTTTAACTCTTTTTGAATCAGTTGTGCTGATTGTGTTAGAGACTGAGCTTCAAGAAATCCATACCCAACATACCTTCAACCAACGGATTGATTTAGGGTTCTTAAGCTTCCATTACAAAAGATTTGCACAAATGGTATTGTGAAAACGGTTGAACAAAAGATAAGTCTTGGCTGCCTACGACCACCTTATTTATAATCCTAGAGTTTTAACCGAAAATAAGATCCGAGTCATAACAAACTAGGCACAATGCTAATCAACCCAATACAAAACAAACAACCCAAATCTCATCATCATCTTTACTGCCTCCTTAATTTGCTTTCTCGACCAATAGGACATTCGAAATGGGTTTTGGAATCAACACGAGGATTGTAGATATTTTTCTTAGCTTTCCAACAAATACTCATATGCTTTATTCTGAACCAATGCTCAAGTTATGGCATGAAAAAGCAAAGATGATTGTGCAAATATTTCATAAAATTTATAAAAAAAAAATACATTAGAATTCAAATGTGACTCGAAGTTTAGAAATAAGCTAAAAAGATAAAACTAGGACCGAAAAGCTTTCAAAATTTTAAAGTACATAGCTTGAAACAAGTTCTCAATTTACATGGCTTATGCTACGTAGCTTAATAGTTTTTTTAAGCGATTTTCATATGGTACATCGGTAATCCACACAACCGAATATTTGTTTGGTTTAATTTGCAAGAGATTTTTGTTGTTTGCTTTTTTGTTGTTGTTGTCAATATTGTTTGCTTTTAATCAATGATTAAATGAAGCTTATAAGACTATCCTTGCATGGTTTAATAGTGTCAAGATAATTTTTTGATAAAATAAAATGATTGTTAACTTAAAACAACATAATTTTAGGTATATGTAAAATTAGCACTGTGGCCAATATATTTACCTCTCTCACTATCACATGAAAAAACCTTCTCTCACACATGCACATCATGACTCAAAATCGGATGGAATGATTAAATATGATCATTAGTTAAAGCACGAGAAATTTTTATTCAATTTAAAACAATGCTCCATGTAATTTTGAAAAAACACATAGTTTCCACTGCACCACATCCAACCAAGCACATAAGAGAATTAGTATCTAGACCATCCGTCTCACCGAGTCTTTTGTTTGTAACATGTTCTCTAAAAACGCCAAACACACAAAGAGACTTATACTTTCTTATTCCAAATTATACTCTAACCTTTGAGTTTTTGTCTGAAGGTGCTTGAGTGAGGAACTAAAATACCCCTCTAATAGAGAATTGGTCTGACTTGTACAAACATCCAAATCCACATGTCACAAACTTGATCTTACAAAGAAATATTTTGCAAAAGAGAGAAAAATATTTTGCAAAAGAGAGAAACACTTCAACAAAAGTTCTATTCCCAAACAAGCAACTAACTCATTCTCCACCATCCACCCCCATCAAAAGCCATCACCTCCTAAACATCTCACAAACTAACATTTTATTCAAAGACACACCATATAGTTATTGAACCTATCCTTAAGAAACCCCCTGCCTGCGCCCAAGGATCTGACCAGAAGGAAAAGTCAATCCGGGAGGAATGAGTAACATATTAATCTAACAAACTAACTATTACCCCATTTTCCATTTAAAGAAAAACTCATGATCATCATTTTTTAACAAAAAAATCTCTAAACCTCTCTAATTCCCAACTCCTCACCATAATTAATATATCGAATAACTCTCTACCAATATGAGGATATTCTTCTACCTTTTCTACCCTCATCTACTCTCGATTCCCACCCTTAATCCATATTTAGTCTTTAGATTGAATCACCTTAAACCACAAACGTTCCTTATCCATCTCATCTCCAACACTATTTACCTAACATATAATTATTAAATTGATACATACAAACTCTATCTCACTTAACACGTTTAATGTTTTGGGCTTGCTCACACCCACCCCGAAGAAAAGATTTAAAAAGGGATTCAATTTGATAAATAATACATGCACGGAATACCCTTGTCGAAAATACCCTTGCGTTAGTTAAGTAACACATGTATTAAATAATATGTTACTTAACTCACGCTACGTGCTGTTTTAAACAAGGCAGAAAACCTCATTTCCTCATTTCTCATCTAAAATCTCAAAAATCTCTCTCAAATCACCTAAATCCAAAATTCTTTCAAGTTCAAATCAAACAACACTCCAATAATAAGTAAGTTTTCATAGTCAAACACCATTAACCTTTTATGTTTATATGTTAGACTTTTTCTCTTAAATTAGAAATTTTTTAGATTTAGGGTTTGTTTAAGTTTTGGTTTTTTTGGCAAGAAATCATACATTGTTTTCATGAAAATGACTTGTGTTGCTTAAGTGTTTAGATGTTTGCATGTTTATGTTGTAGTTTTGAGTTTTAGAGAATTTTTTTAGATTTAGGGTTTGCTTAAAATTTGATTTCTTTTGCAAAAAATGATACAATGTTACATGTAAATGATTTATATTGCTTAATTGTTTAGATGTCTGCATGTTAATGTTGTAGGTATGAGTTTTAGGATTTATATATAATTTGCACTTCAAGTGTTTGATGGAATGTTTGAATGAGTTTTTCATTGATTATTTATAATTTATTATTGTGTAGATTTGAAACAATGGTCGGGTGGATCGACGTTCATGCACAATTCAACGGCGGAGAACCTCAGAGGTTGAAGGTTCGGTGCATTGTGTAACGTTAAGAGGTCTCAAGGATCAACTGAATGAATTCAGCTAAGGAGTCAACACCAGAGACACAAGGAGGGTGGAATACGTTCGGTATAAACGTCCAACGCTCGACGAGGGGAGAATATCATTCAGTTAGGTGGAATTAACGAACGACGAAAACGTGAGGAGCATGTTTTGGGAGCACAGTGTGTTCCAATGGATCGATATGCGGGTAACGTTGCTGAGATCAACTGAAGATATTATCAAGAGTCTGATTCCGCCATAAGATCGTGATTAGGTAGGGAATGCACCTTCCAATTACAGCAATTGTCTTACTCTAAAATGGGGATTCAAACTTGCTAAACGCCAGTTCCCAAACATTCACCTGACATTCCTATTGTTCCTTTCAAAAGATTAAATTATTGTTAGGCTAATTTAAATGAATGTATTGAAGTGTCAAGGAATGAACCTCATTCTTTTGACACTTGAATACCATCATTTAAACCAAGCCTAACAAAAATTTAATCTTTTGAATGGAACAATAGAAATGTCGGGTGAATGTTTGAGTCCTGGTGTTTAGCCAGTTTGAATTTACCATTTCAGAGGTAAAACAATTGTTGTAGTTTGAAGGTGCAACCCAAATATTACGTAATGTAATGTAATGTGATATGCCATATTTAGGAACATGTATTATTGAGAATCAACTATATGAGTTATGATATTGAATTCCTTCATGTAAGATGAATGTCACAGAATGCACCTCATTCTTTGTGATGACCCGTCTTATATGAACGAATTTGATGTGATAACATATATAATTGATGTACATGTTGTTTATGTAATGTAATGTAATGTAACTTTTATTCGAATTTATTCAATATGCAACTTTATTGGAATTCACGCTGAGTTTAATTAGGCCTTTTTTCGATTTTTTTTAATACGTAACTTTATTCAATTCACGTTGAATGTATTCTAATTCATTTATTTACTTTATTGGAATTTATTAATTCAACACTCAATCATAAAATAAATGCAAAAATTTAAAAATATCAAGAAAGAAAAATAATAGATATAAAATATCATTTTATTAATATAATTCTTATTACATTTACAATGGAGTAAAACTAAATCTGCAGAAAAATAAACCACCAGAAAACCTATCTTCCGGTGGTAAAACTAAAAAAAACACCAGAAAACCTAGATTTCGGTGGTAAAACTAAAAGAAATCCAGAAGAAAACCAGCCTTCATGTGGTAAAACTAAATATAATACACAAGAAAACCAGCTTTCATGGGGTAAAACTAAATCTGCACATTTAGTTTTACCCAATCTGGTTTTTTCTCAAAAAAGTTGCTCACTACTCATCATTTTATCACCAAAATTGACCTATTTCTCTTGTTACACCAAAATAAAGAAGGAAAAGAAGGACATTCATAGGGGGAGAGAGTGAGAAGGAGAGATGATGTAAGGAAATGGGGAAGTTTAGAGGTGTATTTATAGGGGAAGATTGTAACATAGGTTATATCTACCATAAATATAGTCAAAAAACGTGAAATAAAACTTAACACAAACGTGCAAAACCAATTAAAATGCATTGATCAAAGTCCAATAAACGTGTGTTCTTAGGCTCTAACCACCGGCCAACTTACGTGAGTTAACTCGCGCACACGCCCGTGGTGCGTGACTTAAGTCACGCAGAGCTTATCAGGTGCGTTAGTTAAGTCACGCAGCGTGAGTTAAGTCACGCAGCGTGAGTTAACTCACGCAAGGTGTCGCGTCATTTTTCGGAGATCAAGGCTATTTGATCAGCGTTTGACTCACTTTTATTCACGACTGAACATTTAATTTTTAGAAAAGGAGGAAAAAGTTCGAAATCCCCCTTCGAAAAGATTTAGGGTTCAGGGGTTAGTTACATAAAGGGAAGGTATTAGTACCCTTTATGTCCGTAGTACTCTATGGGAACCTCTTAGTTTTATTTAATTATTGTGCTATAACTTGCTTCTAAAAATGGAATTTAAAGTGATGAAAAGAAAAAAAGAGACCTATTTTATCTACATTTTTTATTGTTTGGAAGGACGAGGGTCATTTGCCTACGTACCCGTGAGGGATCAAAACCTCGTAGTTCGGGGTAGAAATTGACGTTTGATTGATTTTGTGTTTTTTTTATTAGTTTTGAAAAAGGTTTTAAAATGAAAAGGCAAGTGGCAAATGAGAATTGGTTTGTATTTTTTATATTAAAGAAAATTACTCAAAATAAGATTAAATTGATTAATGTTGGATTAAGAAAATGAAAATAAAAAAAGGGTCACTTGATTTGGGATCAAGGTTTATTCATAAAAATATTTTTGTGAGTTTGATACTATTTGCATGTTTTTGTTGTTTTTTGAATAATGATTAAACTAAAAATAAAACTAACGAAACTAACGGAGCGAGAAAATAAAGCGTAGGTATTTTGTGGTGACATTGGATCACCACAAAAACCTTTTAACCTAAACTATAAAGCATGAAAATAAAGCATACACACTCGCACACATGAATGATTTACATTAAGCCTAATATACATCCTTGTGTCTACGGAAAAATAAATATGCATGATAATAAACCTAAACTAAAGATGCATTTACATTAAAGAAAACATCGATATGATTACGATAAAAGAATATCTTTAAAAACTACATTATTCGTAAAGTCTCCTTCTTCTCCTTCTATTTTCCCTTTTTTGAGAACTTTTGTTGAATTTTGAGAAACACATCTTGATAAAGCTACATATAATTGACCATGGTTGAAAATATGTTGTGGAAGATAGATTACGACATTAGGAATGGTATGCCTTTGTGACTTATTTATGGTAATAGAAAAACTTAGTCTAACATGAAACTTTTTTTTACTAAGCACAAAGGGAAGTCTTGAGCTCACATTTGTTTTTAATTTAATTCTGGGCAAGAATGCTCTTTTTCCAGCATTGCTTCCTGTTATGATTTCCACGTCCAACATATTCTTAAATAAACCACGACATAACAATCGTGTCCCTTCTGAAAACTGATTGATGATTAATACTCGTATTTAATATAGTGTTAACAATCTTTTTCTTAAATATTTTGAGTCCTAATCTTTTTTTTACAAGATTAAAGTCCAAACTTTAACATTATTTTTTGCTCATGTTTGTTAATAATCTTTTTTTTAGAGGATTTAAAGTTCAATCTTTAACATTATATTTTGCTCCTGTTTGTTACTAATCTTTTCAGTAGATTTAAAGTCCAATCTTTAACGTTATTTTTTGCTCACGTTTGCTGCTAATTTTTTTTTAGAGTATTTAAAGTCCAATCTTTAACATTATTTTTTGCTCACGTTTGTTGCTAATATTTTTTTAGAGGATTAAAAGTCCAATCTTTAACATTATTTTTTGCTCATGTTTGTTAATAATCTTTTTTTTAGAGGATTTAAAGTTCAATCTTTAACATTATATTTTGCTCCTGTTTGTTACTAATCTTTTCAGTAGATTTAAAGTCCAA
>Ga0228711_1004318_pt1 | contig 21907 bp, 11 predicted proteins | sample MedpolnodulmetaG_2_FD_177996 | JGI IMG/M metagenome (GOLD analysis project Ga0228711, IMG submission 177996) | Root nodule microbial communities from Medicago polymorpha collected in Santa Monica, California, United States - brown nodules | ecosystem: Host-associated > Plants > Roots > Nodule...
GTATTTGCAAAACGTCATGTTGACAAATAGAAGAATTTGACGGAGGGGGTAAATTGATTAATGTTGTGCAATTTCAGGGGGTAATTGAAGTTTTGTTAATTTCAGGGGGTAATTGACGAAACTTACAATTTCAGGGGGGTAATTTCCTATTTACTCAATAACATATTATTTAAGCATTTCTTCTTTTACCTTTTTTTTCCAATTGTGTGAGTGTGCTCAAATAAAATTATTTGTGGCTGTGACCAAATAAGTGTTCCTCCCTTTAAAAACAAAATATAGTTATACTTTTATTTACAAAGTTGTTTATTGCATTTTATTAGTGATAATATGTTGAATACATGTAGAAACACTTAAACACAAGCTAATGATGAGTCTTCTCTAACACGAAAGTTTGAGCAGTGTCAATAGCTTGTTTTCAAACAAGCTCAACATAGTAGTTTCTATAAAAATGACAATACTAAAGAGTGTTTCAGGGACATTAGTTAAACATATAAAATAAGTAAGTTTTTATAAAAAATGGTATAATTATTACTTAATCAAAAGAAACATTTTATATTTCAAAGGCAAAAGATTTATGAATTCTTTAACCAATGTCTAAAGAGTACCGATTAGCAACACCCTTATAAAAATTGGAAAAAAGATGTGCACAATTAGTAATGATAGCTTCAAACTATGTTAGGTCGCTTTTAATAGCAAGTAAAAATTGACTATACTCATCTCTAATGCAAACACCCATGTACCTACATTATTATGATGAGATAAAAATGAAGTATCAATGTTTTTCACTTGTACATGCCAACAACTGCTTTTCTCTAGACAACCAGTCAAAATTTCTTTTAAATCCTGGACTGGTATAAAGGACTATACCACATGGAATTTACTATACATTGACTATTCAACATATCCAGCTCAACTTGAGTGTTCAGGTCACGAGAGCTCCACCCTTCAGCATGACCAGCTCAGCTCGTCCCTTCAGCGTGACCAGCTCAGCTCGTCCCTTCAGCGTGACCAGCTCAGCTCGTCCCTTCAACGTGCTCAGCTCGTCCCTTCATCATGACCAGCTCAGCTCATCCCTTCAGCGTGACCAGCTCAGCTCGTCCCTTCAACGTGCTCAGCTCGTCCATTCAGCGTGACCAGCTCAGCTCGTCCCTTCAGCGTGACCAGCTCAGCTCGTCCCTTCAACGTGCTCAGCTCGTCCCTTCAGCGTGACTAGCTCATCTCGTCCCTTCAGCATGACCAGCTCAGCTCGTCCCTTCATCATGACCAGATCAGACTGTCCCGCCAGCGTGCTCAGCTCGTCCCTTCAGCGTGCTCAGCTCAGCTCGACCCTTCAGCGTGGCCAGCTCAGCTGGACTCTTCAGCATGCGTAGCTCAGCTCGACCCTTCAGCATGCCTTACTCAACTCTTTTCTTCAGGTCAACTAGAGCTCCCACTTCCTCACGTTACTATCCAAGGGAAAGTTGTGGTCCTCATAAGAAGTGTTTCATGGTGTGCCACGCGTCCTGCACGGATAAGTGACGTAAGCTGCACGTGCTCCAGCTCCATGTGTCATGTACGGATGAGATACACAGAGAAGGAGTAACCAATTTTGCTAATGGGCCTGAACATCCATAAAGAGGCCCATTAGGTCAAGAAAGTGATGACTATAAAAGAGGGCACTTAGAAAGCAAGAGGGATGATTTCATAGCATAAACATTGTATTTTCACCTTAGTCATTTTAGAGTATTATTGAAGCTCCTCATAGGTAGCTCCACTGAATATCTCATCTATTGTAACTCATGTTTACATACGTGAACAAATCCTATTTTTGTCTTGTTTCAATCTACAATCTTATATGTGGATTTAAATTTTTAATTGACGTCTATTATTTTTAGATTAGAGAATTTGAAAGATGGTATCAATGAGTTCGGTGGCATTTGTATTGTTCTTGCTTCATTTGTATCTTCAAACATTGTACCCCATGGTGCTCAATAGAGCAGTCATTGTGCGTGACTAAGAGAGCAGAAGAGGAAGTGGAGTAACCAAAATTATGAGTTAGGGTTTTTAGTGAGCTGAATAAATTGGAAAATTTATTTTAAAAAAATAGTCAACCAAAATAAAAGAATAGTTTATTTTCAACAAAAAAAAACTATTTTAAACTAAAAAAAAATAGTTTTTTGATATTTAAACGAATCATCCCAAAGCTTAGAGGGTTAGCTCGACCCAACCTATTTTTTATAAGGCCAGTTAGATTGAGCTACAATGATACAATTAATTTTTGAGTGTTATTTTTTCCACCCAGCTGTCTTTTCGCGCGCCCTGCAAAAATCTAAAAATACCCCTGGTTCGGATTTAGTTTTCCGAACCAGATTGTTAGTGTTTCCAGAAAATAAAATCCGGACACATACGATATGAAATTTTGTGTCTTTCTTTGATGTCAAGAGTCTCTGTTGACCGTTATATGACCCCCACATAAGCTGCAATGCAATTGCAGGGGTCGTATGAACGGACGGTCAACAATGACACCACAGACACACCTAATAGCTACCTAAAAAACTAATTTTTTTTTTTAAGAAAATGTAAGAAAAGAGGTGAAGAAGAATGAAGGAAATTGGTGAAGATCCAAACCTTTTTATAGCCTTAAATCAGTTATAGGTCATAAGTACAGTCAATTAAAACGTGTTCCACAACCAAAACCGTCCAAAAAGACATTAAAACTCCACTAACCGGTCAAACCTTTGGTGAAACGCCACCGTCCAAAATGAAACTGAGGGGTTCCGAATTTTATATTCCGGAATGCATGAGGCTTGTCCGGAGTATAAAATCCGAACTGCATCAGCCCCTTTATTTAGAGCGTTTTCGTGGCGAATGACTTGGAAAAAATAGAACAAAGGTACGTAACGTAACATAAATAAAAACAACATATTCATCATATTCGTCTGGTGTTTCAAGATGATTTCTTTGAGTTAGATCTTACTGCCTTGCCAAATGACATATTCATCTGACAGGCAGCAAGATCTAACTCATAGCAACCTCTTGATATTTTTGAGTTATCTATCTATCAAGGAGGCAGCAAGGAGTAACTATATATTTTTGAAAGCATGCTGAGGATCTTCACCATGCTAGCACATAGAGAACAATCTATTTGCCACATAGAGAGCTATCTACTTTGTGGCAGCATGACAAAGATCCTCAACACAATGACAAAAATTTTCATGATTTTCTATGGTGTGTTTGTGTGTTTTGCTGGTATTGAAGCTGAAAATCGGAGAGCACTTATTTATAGAGGTCCTTGGATGTTGTGGACCACATAAACCCTTGGTGCAATGTGAACCATACAAAAGGATCATATGCTGAAGTATTCCGGAATACACTTACGCCCTACGTGAATCCGGATTTCATAATCCGGAGTGCATGTCTTTGGTTATTTTTTCGATTAAATGAACATCTTTGACGTAAATTAAAACATAATGAAAGTTTAAATAATATATATATTATTCAAAACATAATGCAACAACTTAACTCAACAACACATAACTAACACGCAATTAAAACAAGATAAAACACGTGATTAATTAAAACATATCACATTATCACGGATCACCTAAACTAATTTCTTCATTTGGTGGTCCCTCCAACAGAGCCTTGATCTCTCCGTAGTTCTTGGGCCGGTTCAAACTTTTCAAAATTTGTTTGGAAACGAAGCGTCCAACTCGATCGGTCCTCTAGTACTGTGCTGACCAAAGACAGAGAACATGGTTCTCACGTCGCCGTCGTTTGTGAGTTTCATCCGGCTGAATCCAAGAGATGAAACTAAGTCGAACAATGGACATCGATATTCAACACCGACCATCCTCCTCGTGTCTCTGTGGTTGAGTTGACGGTTGATTTGATACAGCTAATCCTTCAGCCCAGAGAGGGTGACATCGTTGCGAATCCTAAACAAATGGGGTTGTTTTCCCCCGGTGTAGTAGACTGCCGTTAGCTTGGTGTTCGGATCAAAGCTAGGGAATTCCATTTTTTTTTTCTGGTGTAGTTTACTTGTAATGAAAACATGGACCCCTATTTATAAAGTTATTTGGGCGTTCTGGACCACATAAACTCTTGGTGCAATGTGGGTCAAACAAAAGAATCCAATGCTGAAGCTTTCCAGATTTCAAAATCCGAATCATCCATCACCCTACAGGAAGAGCCAAGTTTCACGTAGTTTCACCAAGGATCGTAGTTTTTCGCAATATATAATTCAGAATACACATGTGTAATCCGGACTGCATCAAAAGCTTTTGGCTGGTGGTCTGCACCACAAAGAAAACGTTTTTCAAACATTTTGGGCGGTGGTTAAGTTGAAAAACGTGGTTTTACTGGTTTTTGATTGTAATTATGGCCTTCAAACACGTTTTTGGTCCCTCCCTCCCTATAAATAGGCTTCAAAAGTTCACAATATCTCACACCTACTTCTCCTCTTCCTTCTACAACGATGTGTTTCCATCTTTGGCCTTTCATAGAAAGAGGTCTCTTTGGAAATCCATCAGGGGTCATATGATTGGTCAACATGGAAGGGGTAAGTCTGGGTATGAGGTTGGTCTGTCTGGGCGTAAGTTTGACCATCATGGTCTCTTGCTCCGTAGAGGCCCCTGTGCCCCCTCTGTCTCCCCTCCAACAGTGAAGCTACTGGTATGTCCTATCAGCTGGAGCCACTGGTATATCATATCCCCCTAGAAATAGTTTTAGGTTCTTATGTAATAAGCTTAAAAAGGTTCAACATTATTGTAATGTATTATTCCTTTATCAATAAAATCAGTTATTTTTATCTTTTTTTTATTTCTGTTTTATATTTCTATTTGCATTAACTTTACGAATTTGAAAGCTTAAATGAAAAAATTCTGGAAAAAGAGCATTCCAGATTTTAAAATTCGGAAAACACTGGAAATCACTAACAATACAGTTCGAAAAAAAGAATCTGGACAACGGTATTTTTTGAAAAAAATAGGGTGCACGAGAAAACCATAGGGTGAGAAAAGTAATACTCTTAATTTTTTTTCCTTTAATTTGTTGCTTTTTAGGCCCCTTTATTTGCTCTTTATCCTTAAAAGTAAAATTTGGAATATATATTTCGAAGTCTTTAAAAACACAAAATGTTGTTTCAAAGTTAACTTTAGATGGTTTGCAAATTTGTGGGGGCTAAAATGGATAACCATATCAAAGTTCTCCCTAGCATAAGAAGTGCACAGAGAGAATTAAGAGAACAAAATATTACTTACATAAATGACTGAAGAAAAAAAAACACAAAAAAAACTAGAGGGCTAAACCCAAAACATTAAAGGATTAACCCACCAATGGTTAAGATCAAAACCAACGATTGAATTTTTTGCGTTCAACCACCAATATGGTAACAATTTTACTTTCAGGTTTTTTCTAGTCCAACCTACCGTAAAATACAAGTTCGTTGGGCCAGATCTATTTGACAACTCTAAGGCTACGTTATGTTTTTTTTTTTGTTAAGTAGTCCAATAACTATAATTCAGCTCTTAAAGTGAATAAGTGGAGAATATGAGTTTTAAACTTTGAACTCTACATACTGCAACGTTTTTATCAACTAAGCTATACTCAAGTGACACACTAGATAACTTTTATTTGTATGATTTTTCTTGTTCAAATTTTACATCCCGTGACCAATTTTAGTTCTCGTATATGTGGTATTTGATTTTCTTTTTATTGATTGGACTATATTATTTTAAAAACAACTATCTCACACTTAAGACAAGACAAGATTGTTGCCCTACTGAAAGAATTGGAATAGCTTATTGTATATTTCTAAGTTTGTTCTTTGTAAAAGAGATAGAGTTTGTATTGAAATATAGCCCCTTGGTTTCTTCTTTTGGATTTGAGTTTACCCATTTTGAATTTCAAAATGAAGTATTTTTCGGTCTCAATAATGGAAAAGAGTTATTGTGCACATGATATTTGGTAAAGTAATTACTAGAATTTTAAGATTTCATATAATATTTAAAAGTTGGTTAAGTTGCATGTTTGATTTCTTACATTTATTTTAAGTTTTAAGTTTGTTATTTAGGTTACCAGCATTACAACAAGTTAATCCTTTTAATCAATCATTCCTTTAAAAAAATAAATAATCCTTTTAATCAAATTTCCGTATAAAACATTACCTACATGCCCAACCCAACAAAGATTTACATGTTGATACTTTTGGATGGTGTCACACGGATATTTTAGACGAAGTTAACTCAATTTTATACTTACATAAAAGACTAACTTCAAACTTTTTAAACATAAAAGATTAACATAAAACTGAAAATAAATATAAGGACCAAATGTATAATCTTAAAAAGTTTATAGCACACCCCATCTGAAATTAAAAGTCAGTATCACACCAGTGGTATATATTTATCAAAAACGATATAATTAGCAAGTGTCTCTAACAATTCATTCGGTGGGAGTTAAGGTTTGTAGGCCTTCGAGATCACGTTGACACTTTCATTTATGTTTTTTTTTTAAGCATTGTTATATATTGCATGATTTGCACTGAAATTATGTCCTTTTATGTTGTTGTCACTTGTTCTATGGTCTTCAAATGTGTTGGAAATGGGGTGAGGCTAGGCCGAGTTTGGTAAGGATTGAGCTTGACCTACTTTAAAAACTCAGACCTGAGTCTGGTCTATTACTTGTCATAGGTTTATTTTTGAGATCTGATCCGACCTTTTTAAAAATTTGATGAAGCTTGAAAGCCTATTTAAAAGCTTGAAAACCTACTACTAAATATGTCAATTCTTATGAAGGCCTAAAGAACATGAATATGCATGCTACTAAATAAGGAAATCTTATGAAGGTTTAATCACATCAATATATCTACTATTGAATAACCAAATCATATGAAGGCTTGAGTTTATTAAAAAAAAAAATCAAACAGTACTAATAATGGAAAAGATGTTATATATAAAAAGTGTAATAGGTCGGTTTGATAGACTTAATAGCCTTTTTTTGTAAGCTTTAGTCTGACCTATTTAATTACGTAGGTTTTGTAAAAAGCTTGAGCTTAGTCTTCTTATTAAACGAGCTGAGCCGAGTTAATCTTTAATTAGACTAGACCGTATGCCCCTGTCGGACGGTCTGACATGTTCCCACCCCTAGTTAGAACGCATAATATAGGTGTACAATGTGTTTTTTTTTTTAAGAAGTTAAATTTGTCCACCCAAATTGACAGAGAGAGAATGAAACCTAAGAACATAAAACAAAAAAGCATAATTCCATATCCCAAGCCAATACTACAATGTGTTATTATGGTCCTCTTTGAGGGCTTGACTTGGTTAAAGGAGATTTTCATTTCACCGTCGTCTTACAATTATGTTACAGCTATCAAAGGGTATATTGTAGTACGAAATGTATTAACGACCTTAGAGAAGATAATTCTTTTGTTGACTTTTAGCAAGAATGGGAGGTACAACCTACAAGTGATGTGAAACCTGAAGTTATTCATGAACCACCATTGACGGTGACTTTTATCCTCCGGTGGATGCAAATTGCCTTTCATTAAGCCTTGTTTTTTCTTTTACTGTCTTTTTTAACAAAATAAAAGTCTCTTTTGAGATGGTTGAATTATACTATCACATTAATATTAATTATTCTAACATTTTTAACTAGTATTTAGTAATTTTTAAAAATATCTCAAATTTATAAACATCGGTTAAATTAGTCATTAGTTAAATTGGAGTGAGCAAGCAAATTACTTCTCCAAAATATAAACATCGGTCAAAATAGTCATTGATTTTTACAAATTATAGTATCTATCCATGTAATTTTTATGTAAATTTTTATCATTATAGACTATGATGTGCTACATTAACTAAATATGTGATATCTTCCGTTGATATCACATTGATGCCACTAGCTATACGTACTAAGGATTAATTTTGCTTGGAGGCTGTTACGGAACCGATTGCCTACAAGGTCGAACCTGGTGGATCGTGATATTATTATGGATGATGCGGCGGGTTGCTTGACGGGTTGCAGCGGTACCGAGACTGCTTATCATTTATTCATTACTTGTGATTTTTATGGATCTCTTGGCATACGGTGTGGTCTTGGCTTGGTGTCTCAGGACCAGACCCTCTTAATGTCTCAGAACATTTTTATCAGTTTACTCATTCAGCAGGTGGCTTGCGAGCAAGGTGCTCCTTTTTGCAGCTTGTTTGATTGCTTTGTGCGTGGATCATATGGAATGACCTTAATCAAAGATTGTTTAATAATATAGGAAGTTTCATAGATCAGTTGTTAGATAAAGTTAAGCATTACTCTTGTTGGTGGCTAAAAGCTCGTAATGTCATTTTCGTTTATGGTTTTACCTCTTGGTGGTCAAATCCCATGGTTTGCTTGAGAATTGACTAATAACAATGGCTAATTTTGTATCTTTGTAATTATTAAGGGTCTTCTTGGTACACCTTGTACTTTAGAGATTCCTAACTTTGTTAATATATATTCCATTTTTTATTGTTAAAAAAAAAGGATTAATTTTCTTATGAAATTTAAGTATCGCGTGAAATAATTTGTCAAAAACTAATCCTTGTAAAATTGCAATAACCAATAATTTCATCATCATTGAGATAACTTAAATTTCATAATCACGTTTATATTTGAGATAACTTAAATTTCATAATCAAATTAGTTGTAAGAAGTTAACATTGATGTAAGATCAAGATGCAAAAATGATGTGTTATTAAACGTGTCACATCTTTACTCACAAAAATTAATATAGAGAACTCATTTTGAATCACATTTTACAATTTTGAGATGTATGTCTATTTGCAGAAATAAATATTTATTTTGTTCTTGTTATTAAACGAAATGGTAATACTAGTAAGCATATTAACACACACAAGTATATTCCTTAAAAAGAAAAAATACAAACACAAGTATATGTTTCGAGTTAAACTTAGATGAATATATTTGATCTAACAATATCAATATTGTCATTTAAGTTAAATTTTACCAACCGAATATCAATATTGTGAAATCGGATTCTCTCCCATGAGAATTTAATTGGAGAGGGTCCAACGACAATCTCAACCACTCGATATTTTTTTAACAAGTAACCATCTACATCAAAAACAAATAGATGATTGTAATTTATCCGATACACTTCTCACGATAGATGATCTCCACCCCTATTTTGATAATGTAAATAACTTCAATTCAAACCAAAGATTAAAGTTACATTATTGACCCTGTTCCATTTGAAGAAATAAGAAAGCAACGTTGTATTATGGTACTTGTTTGGAATGCAAGGGTCGTTTTCCTCACTGTTTACTTACACCCACCGAATACTCACAGGCAGAACAGACATATATTCATATCAAGTGATGCCAATGTACTTTATATTACGTGTCGTTTTTCCATTTGTTGAGTTATCAAATCCCACGTGCTTGTCATGGTTTGTATCACGTGGCCTTATGACCAGTTTGTTTGTGGCGGACAGCCGGGTGCACACCACTTTCAAACTTTTTCCATTACAAGACAAAACTTAAAGTTTAAGTGAGATCCCCAAATCCTTATCTTCTCATAATCCAACCTCTAATCACAATTATTATGTGTGGTTTCTTCTCAATGCTTTTGGTACTATTGATTCCCTATTTTATTGGAGCAATGATATTGCACACCCTTATTTTCTTTACACCTATTTCACATCTAATATTTCTATACACCCTTATCTTTTTATTTCCATCACATCAACAACCTATCATATTTAATCTTTTTTATCTCTTACTCTTTTAAGATCCCAAATGGTTTTGAGTGTACACCAATCTTTTTTTTATTTTATTATATATCATTTTAAAGGAAACATAACCTGTGACAAATTATATGCTATATTATAATGTCAATGAAACGTTAATATTGTTTTTCAATCATGCTTGTACTATGGTACTCGTTTGGAATGCAAAGAATGCTAATTTCATAAATCATTCAAAAAAATATCATATTAAATTAATTAAATTTCTTAACATGTGTAAAAGTCACAAGTAACATATAAAAATAAAAAAAGCCTAATGTATAAAATACCAGTATGCTTAATGCTTTTCCAAAAGATGTATTATCTTTGCATATTAAAATACTGATATCTTATGAGTGATGTTAAGTTGTGTTATAAGAGAATATGTTAAGAAGCTTAACAATGAATAAAATAACAAGATTTATATTGAAAACATAAACATAAGTATTTAAAATCTTTTAAGATATAAAATGCATAATTTTAAGATATATTTAACTTCTTAACTTATGTCATAAAAGTATAGATATGTTTTTGAATTGTGAAAATGATAGATGTTAGGGTAAATATATATATATATATATATATATATATATATATATATATATATATATATATATATATATCAATGTTTGTTTTGAATAGAGAATATTAATTAAATCTCTTTAGAGCATTTTCAACCAAGAAACCCATTTTTTGATGGGTCACGCATATGAAAATAATTAATTCATAATTTTTTAATGATAATACTTCATAAACGCTTAAATCTTACACAATACAAAAAAAAATGTTATTAAGTATATCTAAGAAATAACTATTATTATATTTTAATAATTGACTTAATTGCTTTTTTTTATCCCTTATTTTATCAAAATTACGTATATAGTTTTTTCTTTTTTTTTCATTTTTCAAAGTAAAACTTTTGGCCCATTTATTTTTATGTTGGTTGCAATTTTGTGAGTTTAATAAAATATGGTAACGAAAAGTATAATAAAACGTTAACATTTTTTTTCTCCTTATGAACTTAGCTCAGTTGGTGGGGACAATGCAAAATATATGTAAGGTCCGGGGTTCAAACTCCGACCACCACAAAAAAAAAAAATTAACATTTTAATATTAAAAATGTGTGAGATTCGTAGAAGAGAAATGACTTAATATAACACATCCCTTTACTAATTGTTTCCAATGACAAGACTTATTTAGTGATCTGTCTGGTAATGAACAAACGAAGGCAACAATGGCGGTGAGATGCACCGATAGGGTGGTGGTGATGTCGTCACGGTAGAACGAAAGGTGCATGCATACACGTCAACACTCCAATGCTCAAATTAGTGTAGAAAATAAGGTTGAATGTGTAAAAGTGTGTTGAAAATGAATCGTACCTTGATGGTGATGCAAAATCACCCTTATATAGGAGAAGGGTGCGCTAACGACGTATGTGAAATGTGGTGCCTCATTAGGGAGTTGGAAGCCACGTGTACGGTTCAGAAAGTGTGAGGGTGTGCTTCAGTGCAGTGATGCACACCGGATTTAACGTGTTCACTCAAGATGTTTCCGTCTTGCTAAGGAAGTTTTTATCCACGTTTCGTCATGGGATAGACTTTTTAGTCGGTTCAAAATAATTTTTTTTGTCAAGTAGCCTAGTAGTTAGTTAGAGCTCACAATTTAATTGTGGAGGAGTGGGGTGTCCAGGGTTCGAACCCTGGCCCCTGCATATAATATGCAAAATCCCTACCAATTGAGCTAAGCTCACGGGGATAGTCGGCAGTGGCGGAGCCCTTCATGGACTAGGGTGGGCCATGGCCCACCCGGAAAAATTAAAAAATCAACGATTATAGGTCTATTTTGTGAGATTTTATACAATTTTGTGTCGGTTTTAGGTTTCAGTTGATTCAAATTCCTACAAAGTGGTGTAGTGGCACACCCAAAAATTTAAATAATTTAATTATAGGTCTATTTTGCGAGATTTTATACAATTTTATGTCGGTTTTAAGTTTCGGTTAATCCAAATTCCCGCAAAGTGGTGTGGTGGCCCATCTGAAAAATTTAAATAATTCAATTATAGGTCTATTTTGTGAGGCTTTAAACAATTTTTCAACGGTTAATTTTAGTGGTCCACCCTAACTTTTTTTTTCTGGTTCCGCCACTGATAGTCGGTTCAAAATATTTAGTAACAAGTCTTATAAAACCAAGCATGTTTTGTAACAAAAAAAAAAAAAACAAACAAGTTTTTTATTTAACGATAATTTTTACCATATTTGCGGTGCACTTTCAAGTTTATGTATAGGTTAGATATTGAAGCTTCTCATTTTGAAGCAAGAAACCCACACTTTCATTAAGTTTGATAATGAAAAGTGTTCTAGACACACGCTAGGACAAACATTAAAAATGGTCTTATCACTCTGCTTTAACTTCATCATCCTAAATTCCCAACTACTAAAGCAATCTTCTATTAATTATTAAAATACCTCTTTCTTATTCTTTCTGGAGTGTCCTTTCTAAAATTTGTTAGTAGAACACCAAGAATAAATAAAATAATTAAAGAGATAAAATATCTGCGTGTCAACCGACAAAAGTAATGTTAATCGATTAAAGTTAATTTTCAGTTTGTTTAAATCAATCTTAAAATTATATATATGTACTAAGTATGATTTTTTTTTTTTAGGAACTAAATATGAATTTTTTATCTTCTACAAAACATATCTACGATACATTTCAAAAATACGTCCAAAAACTTAGGGATATTGTATTTGATTCTTCCCTTCTTTTAAAACATAATTAATTAGTAGGGCTTTAAAATTTTAAGTGACATTTAGGAAACCCTCTCAACATGAACTTTTGGAATCGACCATATTAGATGAGCAACTATTTTACAACCATTTTTGCTAACTTGTAGGACAATTTTTTTATTTTCTTTTATTTTGGGGCAAAAGCAAGATAAAAAAAAGGGAAAGAGAAATATATATTTCTCTACTTAGATTGACAGTATGAGGGAGTGTTGTCTCAAAAATTATCTTAAAGTAAATTTGTTGGGGAGTTTGAGGAGCGGCAATAGGCTAAACGTCTAGCACCGACTAAGAGACAGACATTACACTCTTATCCAAAACTTTAAAGCGTTAGGCATATAAGTTTCCTATCTTGTATATCCAACGTTGCCTCTATTTCTAGTTGATGTAAGATATAATCACTCACACTTGATTTCTAACGAAATTCAACGCTCTTAGTAACAAAAATAGCAACGGTAACAATTAATTAACATTAATTTACCATCAAAGAAACAACCAAAAAACTTTTCAACTAGGGTCGAGATGATGCTTACACCTTGAAACAACCCTTGGTTAGTTGGTACAGTGACTTAATCTTTTCCTAGTATTTGGACATATGCTATACAGATAGACGATTGTCTTATTGAATTAATGGTCCTCGAGATATTTTAGCCTCTCATTTAATTGGTGCCAAATCTTTAGAGATTTGGAATGAATCATTCTCACATCCCTTTGAACTTTTTCTCACTATATATATCCCCTTCATTCATGTGGAACTCATTCACATAAAAAATAGTAGCTGCCAACGTCATAGCTGGCCATTACACATTTATATGTTGATTCCAAGATGTTGCTTTTATCTGCATTTGCACCTGCACTTTCCCTGGCTGCGTCTGTAACATAAAAACATGTCAATTAATTTATAATATATAGTATGAGGAAGGACCAAGGGCTAGGTGCAGATGCATATGCAGATGAATGCCATGTTGGTTATTATGATCAACTTCAGTGAAGCTGTTTGTACGAATGTAATGTAGACAATGTTGTTGACTGCGCGGGCGCCGATCAAAGGGTAAGATCACTGGCTTAGCTCTTAAATTCTTTAGCTAATATATATAACTTCTCGATCTCTCTTGGATTCTCTGTAACAGCTGCATGGTACGTGAACAATGGTGGAGAGAGTTAGATCTAAGTTGAGAAAATTACTCTCTCAAGATCTAAAGATTCAGTTTTTTGTTTGTTTGTTTCTCAGCCTATAGTTTGTGTATGTATTATGTATGAGCAATACTGCATGATCAAGTTCAATTTCATCTTTTATTGAGATTTTTCCATTTAGGTACCTTCTCAAGAATAGAAAAATGTACTAAATAGTAAATAATTGAAAAAAAAAATCTACAAACACACTTAAGCACTCGCTTTCCACACCTTTTCAATCCTTAACCATTATGAAAAACCAGAAACAAATCTCTCTATCTTCGTTTAATCTTCATCTTCTTGAACCGAATTTTCAAGGACAGTTCTAGGCCTAGCTTCTTAACAAACATGACTCATTTCTCGAAAACGTTATCATGTTCAAAGAACCTAAACTCGTTACGTACATTGAATGCTACGACCAACTATTTTAATACAAGGTGAGAAGAGAGGGGTAGCACTTGGGAGAGGGTCTTGTACGTATAGCTTCCCCTTCTTAACAACCTCCCACTATTTTCATCTCAATATTGGGGTAGCTATTAGGTGGTGGTCCCTAACCGATTAAAAACCCATTGATGATGTCCTAAAATTAGTGAACCACAGTTAACACATGATGATTTACTTTTTTTCCTTTTATTTTTTAAAAATAGTTTAGTAGATAGATTTACACATTTTATGTACGAGGAAGTAAAGAATCCGAGATTTGAATCTCAACCCTTACAAATAATGTATATGTAGCTACTGTCAAGTAAAGTACATTTACCGGATAACTTTATGCAGTACAGGTCATGGTGTCATCGTGAGACAAGTTTTCGCTATAAATAACTTTTTCTAAAGGATCGTGCTAACTTTTGCTCTTAGGACACAAGTTAAATAGTTATAAAAGGAAATAAGCAATAAATTTTACATTGAAAATATAAATGTTTAAACTTTTGTATTGTTGAATACACAATTTTAAAAATAAAAAAAAAATCTATTTTTACTCCCTCCATCTCACAATTATTTTCTCTTTAGTATTTTTTTTTTTCCTCAAAATAATTGTCACTTTACAATATCAATGCAGTATTATTTTTTCACTACTATACCCTTATTTATTAAATTTCATCTAACTTAACTACTCCACTAACTACAATTAATGAGGGTATTTTAGTAAATGCTACTAATTTTACCATTAAAATCAACACAATTAATCATTTTTTTAATAATCGTGCACAAAACTTAAACGACTAATATTGTTTTGTGAGATAGAGAGAGTAGTTTTTTAACTTGTGTTTTAAGGGAACAAGTTAACATTTTTTTTTCTAATAACTTTAGTTTGATTACTCCTACTTCTTCTTATCTTCTTATTCTAAAAGCTTATAAGGTTAAGCTATTAGTTAACCCTAATTACACTCCATGATTCCCTCCTTAGCAACTAAACCTAGCTTCATTAAGAAGCTTTTATGAGTGTAATTAATGACATTCACCCACTAGCCTTGGTGACTTTCTGCCTTCTATATTTGAATTTGAATTTCCCTCTCCCCATCATTAAATTAGCCCTTATATCAATGAGTCTATTAGGTATGTTGCTATAGCTTGCATCTAATAAAACTTGCACGTCTAAAAACATGGTTTATTTTTAAAGGAGAAGCTATGCTAATAGTTAGATATTCAATAGTACTTGATTAAATGTATTCAATATATACGTTTTAATTATTATTTTTTTGTTAACAAGTATATATGTAAAGCATATAACAAAAAACACCACTATTTATTTTCAATTTTATATATAGATTGAAGCAAACAACACTGCTATTTCAACCATTTATATTGTTGACATATAATACAGCAAAAAAATTACCCACAATCGACCCTCAAGTATATATAGTATAGAACTGATATCTCTTAAAAAATTTCCTTTCACGCATTTTTTTTTAAAAAAGATTCATATACATAGATTATATTAACATAGTTTAGAGTGATAGGGAAAATTTTATGCGAATTATTTTGAACAGATAATTTTTTTTTTTTGAATGGGTGCAAACAAATGATATAGACAGCAAAATAACTTAAACCCTATATATAGGCATCAATCAAAATTTGAAAGATGGTTACTAACATTAGGTTCATAGTATTTTTTTAAAAAAATAAATTAAAATAGGCATAATCATAGTTCTCGACATTTTTCTCTTTCTATATCATGGTTGGATTTTTTATTTAAATATATATTAGTAAACTGAATCAATATGTAAAATGAGTTTTTGGAAAGAACTTTTAATAGTTTAAGACAATTCCACTAATCAGCCACTCACGCATTGCTTTGAAATGTACAAGACAGATTTTTTGAGATTCCCATTATATGCTTTATTTATGGAGAACTAGATCATAGAGATACTTTTTTTAAGGAGAGCATAGAGATACTTATCATGCTTCTGTTGACTAATTATTATTATTATTTATTTTTTTGGCAAGTTACTCACTATTTTTAGTTACTATAGATGTAAATGCATTTATCTGCTAAGGATAGAAAATAGGGGCACCAATTCATAATGGTTTTATTTGTAATGATTATTAATAAGAGTCAAGGTCGATCACCGAAAATATTGATATGTACATCTCAACGTTGTGTTTGCACATGTTTTGTTATACATTATGTCAAGGATTATTTTAAGAACAGAGATGAAGATATTAGTCATCAATAAAGACGATGACGATGCTAATGTAACGTCAATTGTGGTATTTAAAGAAGTATTCTATAATTTATAATAACTATGACTATACATCGTATTATATATATAAAAAATGACTCCTAACATGTTATGATTGATGTGGATCAATTTTTTTTAATACAAGAAATTATGTGGATCAATGTTTATTACTTTATTACATTAAAGTGAATTTCTATCGAGGAAATTAAAGTAAATCTTTTATTATCTTTATATAATTATGTCGGCGGTCTGGTTTACGTGAATGGTTTAATTTTAAGTTATAACCTACTCATAAATTTCCTCAAAAAAGTAACCTACTGAAAATATTGCCGCTTTGTCTGAATGCTTTCCACGTTTTGTTTGGAATTCTGAACATATTTTTTTACTAAAAAAGTTGAACATTTTTTAGAAGCTTCTAAAATTTTAGATGTTTAATGTAGTTTAATATTTTGTTAATTATATTAATTAAATAATTAATGAATATAATAATATGTTGCAATTCATTAATCACTAATTCAATATAGTTTTTTTTTTCTTTTGAAGAAGTTAAAATGAAGTTTATTCAAAACGCAAAGAATCCTAACAAGCACAATGAATGCTTGACTAGGAGATTTAAGCAAGAACATACAAAGGAAAAGTGTGTCGTATATATGCGGAACACACAAACAAACATCCATGCATCAAAAACAAACTTCTACAAACAAACCAAAAACACCCTCCACTTAGGCCCCTCAAACCAATAAAAACTAAACTCCATAACCAAAAAGTCATCTCCAAAAACCAAAGTCTAAATGCCTGAGCAATAGCAGAAACAAGTCTTGCTCCAAACCGTTGCAAAACCCATTCAAAATAACCATCCAACCTACCAAAAACTCGTGTAACCGCACTTTGCTTCTCTTATGCAGTTGAGTGCAATTAAGCATAGCCTGCACAGGCAAAATCACCACCAAGTTTCCCAATTAACAATAAACTCATAGGAGAAAACCATCAAAAAACATAACCACCATCAAAAACCACCACTAACCACCACCAAAAATCACCATAAAAACCACCACCACAGAAAACTATCATTAACCACCACAAAAATCACCATTAATCCTCGCCAAAAATCAGCACCTGCCACCACGAGCATCACCATGAAAACCAATACCAGCACCACGAGCAACACTACAAAATACCCAATATCAACACCACCATGGAAACCACCACGAAGCACCACAAACGGAAAAAAAAATCCACAAAAACAAAACCAACTCACAACTTCTCATCATCAACACTAAAATATCACCGCCACGCAAAAAAGACATCATTTACATTTCAACTCCCAACCCAACAACAAAAAGCTTATGTAACCAACACTAATAACCACCCATATCATAGTTAACTCAAAAAACCAACAACCTTCACCTTATGTTACTAACACCCGCACAACTACACTTTCTGCTTATGTTGTAACTACGGATGTTCGGTCAACAACTTTAACCTTGAGTTGCCTGCTAGGTGCATAGAGATAAAGTTCATTCCATCTCCAGATGGAGATGTAGATAAGTTAAACACCAACCGTCTTCAAAACTATATAATGCCATGAGTTTAATGGAAAATCTCGATGGTTAGAAAGAACTAACTCAATATAGTTAACCATCATTTTAAATGTTTTTTTGAAGGACCATCATTTTAAATGTTATTAATCATAATTTTTAAGTGTATACTTGAACGCAAGTTATGGAGACAAAGATGATTATATAGAGGTAGAATATAATGTGACATGTCCACAAGTCTTAGCTCACTAGATAAAAATGCTAAAATTAGAATTATATAGAATTAGATTTGAGTAAATATTGATAGACAATTACCCTTCGAAATTGTAAGTTTCGTCAACTACCTCTCTGAAATTAACAAAACTTCAATTATCCTCTGAAATTGAACAACGTTAATAAATTTACCTTCCTGTTAAATTCTTCTGTTAGTCAACATGACGTTTTGCAAATACCCCTCTGAAGTTTTACACTTATGTGGAAAATGCCCCCTGAACTTGAAAATTTATATTATTTTTTTTATCCTTAAAAGTGATTTGTCATTTATTTTTTTTAGAAAATGAGAAGATGCACCAATATGACGCAAGAAAGTCAAATTAAATTTGTCATTAAAAGTTCATTATGTGCTTTATTGTGTATGTCATGCATTAGTTTTCCATCTGACAGGTGTGGTTGTACTTTGTTATGTTGACTTTAATATCATTAGGCCCTGATACATGGTTAATGTTTGATCATTTCAGGGAACATATATGGTTGTATACCGTCAAAACTTAACTAATATGCTCAACAATTCAATATGAAACACGTCATTTTGACTAACAAAATAATTTGACGGAGGGGGTAAATTGATTAATGTTGTACAATTTCAGGAGGTAATTGAAGTTTTGTTAATTTCAGATGAGTAATTGACGAAACTTACAATTTCATGAGATAATTGCCTATTTACTCAATTAAATTTTGACGTTGAATTTGAGTCCCAAACTAACATACTACTTCCTTTATCTCATAATAATTGACATATTTACCATAATTATTTTTTTGTCTAATTTTTTTGTCTAAAAATACATCTTAATGTTCAAGATGATATTAGTTATGTCGTTACAAGTGTATGCTCTAACTAATAAATCAATAGTTGATACTTTTATACATTATCTTATTTTGATTTTATTTATTGTTACGTTTTTTTTTTATCCTTTATGAAATGATGAAACGTGTAGTTTATTATGGAACTGGTTTAGTAAGTATCTGGCAAGATATTAATTAAAAAACCTTATAAATTGGAATCTTTTATTTTAAATGACAATTATAAAATCATGATCTAGTAACAACTATTTAGGGCTGATCAAAGAAATATGCAACTCGCCATTCAAATAAAGAAAAAGAAATGTGTGCAACTCAATTTAGAATCAGATGGGAAAAAAGTGTTTCATACTAGAAACAAGCTAATGAGTAGTCAATTATATTCTATTGCTAAGGTGCATAATATTCGTCGTATATCCTTCTAGTACAGCCACTCTTTCAAAATCGTACACCGTCCAACTAATCCCCACTATTCTTTGTATTCTATTCTAGTTAAGTGTGGATTTGATTCTTAGCTCAAGAATAGAATACCAACAATTTTACACTAGGTTAATGTAAATATAAATGGATTTATGCAACAAGATTTTCTCTCTTACACTATCCGAGTTTTTTGTTTGTTTTTCATAAGCACAATGAGAGTCTTGCTAATACGACTCACGATCTTAAAGTCTAATTCTTCTTTTATCAATGAAGAACTAAGACGATCATGGCCAGGGATTAAATTATAAAGGAAGATATCACACAATATGAAGTGGGAGATCTCAAAACCAGGATCGATCAGAAATCTTCATTCATAATTAATCTATCGCCATGATAAATACGAATCATTCAATCGAACAATTTGGGTCAACGCAAGAAATAAAAGATTTATTGAAATAAAACAAATTATTCGATGCTTATAAATACTTCCACAATTGAATCAAACCTAAAAATAAACACATATTATCTAAAAAAAAAGTGAAAGGATGAAGTGGTCTCTCAATTTAAATGAAGGAATTCTCTCAAATTAGATTTAGACTTCGTTTTTTTTAAAATTAATAAAAACTATAATTGTAATTCAAAAATGGATTTATGGTTAGAATTGTGCTTTACCATTTATATATAAAAAAAAGGCTTGTCAACGGGTTGAGTTCGTGGATTTAAAATATCAAACCCGCTATGTGAACTAAACAACATTGAATTTGAATAGGTTGGTTCGGGTATGATTTGAATTTAATTTGGTTGGTTTAAAATGCGGGTTGAGTTGATTTGGTGATCGGGTTCACATGGCTAGTATATGTGAACACTCCTGCATATGAGCTTTTAAGTCATATGTTATCCATTATAATCTCGAAAGGGATTGCGTCTAGGTGACATTGAAGTTTAGTAACTTTGATTATTTTAGTGTATTTTAGAGATGAAATAGAATAAATTATTTAGATAAAATAGAATAATTGATTAGAGAGATAGAAATAAAGACACATGTATTTGTAAGTTTAACTCAATTGATATGAACATTGTATAATATATGCAAATGAACACTTCATTTATTCACCTTAAAAAGTTGAATTTCTATCGACTAGAATACTTGACAAAAAAATAAAAAGAAAGACACCAAAATCAGCCTAGTGAAGCCATCCAGAAAGATGGTCTTACCAAACAAATCCATAAAGTGTCTTTTTCTCTTAAATTTATGATTAATAGGAACTCATTATATTATATGAAATATGCCACTTTACTCAATACAATTTACTTTATAGACAAAATGACAAAAATTATACTAATTTTTATTTGTAATATGTTAGTATTAGAATATAAAATATTCATTGTATAAATTATTAGTACATTGTATACTATTTAGAGATAATTGAGGACCAAGTTAAAAATACTTGATACCTAAGTTATAGATACTTAAGGTCCAAGACAACATCATTGTATAAATACACATTATAACATAATGAAACATACATGAGACAACATTCTATTAGTTAGAGACTAAATCAGAAAGGTATTATAATTTAGAAACATAATTGACGATTTCCCACTCATAATTATGATCTTGTAAAATTAAATTTGATTAAAAAAATGTATTAAAAGTAAAATATTCATGGTTGGTTGGATACATTTTTTTTACTAAAACAAGCTTAAGGCAATACAATCATAATGCAATCAAAAGTACTGCAAGTAACCTAAGAGATAAATGCTCTATCTTGTGCATGAGCATTGTTATTTGATGATTGTCCAGTAAAACAACTTGATAATTTTTGCAGAATTGCAACAAATATCTATATACAATATAAGTCCTTCGGAAAAAAAAAATATATTCAATATAATTAAATTTGCCCTTCAGCTTATCATCGACCATCAATTTGCACTCTATTTAAAAATAACATGTAGAGAACCAATCCATTGAATTACTTGATAAAGACCCCAAGCTTAACCCTCCATTGCTCTCATCTCCCATGGATGGTCTCTAAATAGTGTCTGCTGCCATTACCCCGCCCCTCATGATTTTACGCGATAATGAGCGATCTACAACACCTCCCCTTTGATGTTTACGGACAGCTCGCGAGTCATTGAGCACCTTCTCTGTTCAATGTACAACACACTCAACCATATTTGTTATATCCTCCTAAGGGTCCGTTTGGTTCGAGAATTAGGAGGGGAGGGGAGGGGGAGGAATTTTAAAATTATTTTACTGTTTTACCCTTAAACTTAATTAAATAAAAGAAACTACTTGATTTTACAATTTCAGAGACCAATGACAAACACACATCTAAGCTGCATATTTTATCTCAAACTGGCTCATATATTTTCCACAACAAGACATGAACCGGTGAATTAACATTCAAAAAAAAGGATCAACAAGCAATAATAAGTTGAATTAAAATAAGATAATAATAATAATAAGGT
>Ga0228711_1004319_pt1 | contig 21902 bp, 12 predicted proteins | sample MedpolnodulmetaG_2_FD_177996 | JGI IMG/M metagenome (GOLD analysis project Ga0228711, IMG submission 177996) | Root nodule microbial communities from Medicago polymorpha collected in Santa Monica, California, United States - brown nodules | ecosystem: Host-associated > Plants > Roots > Nodule...
CACAAATTAAAATGATAAAGGGTTTAGATTTGGATTTCATATGATAAAGGTAAAGTTTTATTTGATGAGTCTTGTTGTTTAAGTTTTTTTTTCTTTTTTTTTTCTGGGTTTGTATGAAGGTGAATGAAGGTTTTATGAAGATTTGTTGAAGAAGATGAAGGTGAGGAGGAAGAAGATGAATATAAGTTCCAACCAATGCGAAAATGACACGTGTGCTTGAGTTAACGTTTTTTTAATAAAATTAACGGAAGGGACCAATTTATGTAATGGAGACATATTTAAAGGACTCAAACAGACTTTTTATTAATTATGGGACCAAAGCGATACCAAAAAATTAGTTAAGGGACGAAAATAGCAATTAAGCCTAGTTTTTATTATTTTTCAAGTACCAAATAAGATCTATACTTAAAAATATAAAGAAATAAAGAAAGAAATTAAGGTATTATGACCAGAAATCCATTGCATTATTTAATAATTATTTGTATTACAAAAGAGTATCCCTTACATATAAAAAATAACAACTCTTGTAAGACTCTGAATTAAAATCAACTCGGTTATAAGGGAGCACCCTCAACAAAGCACAAGAAGGCTATTGATCATCTGGCCCTTTAGGACTTGCAAAGGAAGGAAAAATGCTTGCAGAAAGTGGAGACAAAGGACCAGAGCTTGAAATCATATTTGGTAGATGTGGATAGAAAGGGTATTCAAGAGATGGAGATGAAGAAAAAATGTTTGGTGACAATAAAGTATTATCCAAAGACTGAGGGGATAGTAAATTGATGTTACTTGTGGGTGAAGACAATAGGAATTCAGAAGTTGGTGACAGAGGGCCAATTGTCTGTGAAGAAGGGAAATCATTCATAAGTTGGTTACTAGCATTCACCGACAAAGTTGGATTGGTAGCATTGAAAGACGCTAACGAAGGGAAACCATTCACAGGTTGGTTGCTACCATTCATAGGATAGTGTTGTGGTTGGGATTGAATTATTGACTGCAATTGAACATTCACATCGTTCAATACTTGTGATTGAGGAGGGTAAGACTGAAATTGGTTACCTCTTGAATTATCAAAGTTCATCGTTGAGTTTTGAAAATTTCTCATGAAAGCGGACATTGGAGATTCAACAATGTTGGTGCATGAGTTGTCAACAACAGAAGGACCAATAATAGGCTTCAAAGGTCCAAGTAGTGGATGGTAAGGAGCCTGTGATGGAGCTACCAGAACCTGAACTGGAACAGGTGGCCTTCCAATAGACAATGGTTGAGGCCTGTTCTGCTGCAATTTAGTAAACCGAGCCGGAGGTTCTCCGGTGGAGTTTTTTCCAGTAATGTGTTGAACAAAACTCTTGAAATCATCTTTATTGATGTAATGGACTTTTGGCTCAGGATAGTGATGTCTACCACTCGTTATGATATTATTGGCAAAATCAATTGTTCTTTGAAAATAATTTCTTCTTATGTTCTTTCCTCTTCTTTTTACACCCAAATTTCCATTCTGCTTTTTTGAATTTTCCATGTTTGCAACCCCTAAAAGATACACGGCCAAAATTCCTCACTTTAGAAATTAATAAAAACACTCCAAGAAAACAAATAACTCCAAACACAAAATACCAATTACACAAATAAGCTCAATGCAAAATTCAAATTCTAAACTAGTGATTGTTGATAAAAAAAACTCCACTATAACAACAATACCAAAAAAGAGAAAGGTGAAAAAAAAAACAAGCAGAATCATACCCTTCTTGAGTCCACATTCACTCAACCCTCTGATCAAAGAACAAGGGAAAAGGAACATGTCATAGAAATTGATAAAAACATTGAAACTTGACTCAAGAGTCCATGAAAACTAAGAAACAATGAAGAAAATTAAACTCCATGACACTTTATATGATTTTTTTTGTTGAGTCGGCAATATCAGTGAAAAATGAATTAGAAGGGTGTTTTAGGATAAACAATTTTGATTTAATCAAAGTGTTCGGGTGTTAAACACGAACACTCATTGCAAATAAAAAATTAGTTGACAAACAACATTTTTTTAATAATATAAATCACAGTTTATTTCTTGACATATATCATGTTAGAAAACATTATGTTGTATGGTTGACAATTCATTAATGGTTTGGCATAGTTTACCTTCTCAGCTCACGGTTTTGTACTCTAGAGAAAAGCTTGGTTTGCCAAGCTTTATGTTTGCTTTTGGTTGAGGTAGTTTTGGCCTAATTCCCTACCTCTTTTATTTCTTCTTTTGGTTTTAATATTTTTTGGAGGTGATAGTTTGCTGCTATCCCTCTTTGGTTTAAAAAATATATATATATAGTGAAAAATATATTTAATCTGGTCAGTTAAAAGTTAATGATGACTCTTTTTTCTATAGGAACGTGACTACTATAATATTATTAAATTAGTCAAAAAGAATTACTACCCAAAAAAAAAAATCAGTCAAAAAGTAAAAGAAAAAAGTGCTACTATTTTTTTTTAACTGATTTTTTTTACTAGAAAAAGTGCTACAAAAAAAAAAAAAATCCTTTTTTGACTGATTTTTTCTTTTTGGATAGTAATCCTTTTTGACTAATTTAATAATATACTTGTACAGTAGTCACGTTCTTATAGAAAAAAAAAGTCATCATTAACTTTTAACTGATCAAATTAAATATTTTTTTCACTATATATACAACATAATGTTTTCTAACATGATATGTCAACAAATAAACTGTGATTCGTATTATAAAAAAAATGTTGTATGTCAACTAATTTTTTATTTGCAATGAGTGCTCATGTTTAACACCCGAACACCTTGATTAAATCAAAATTGTTTTTCCTAAAATACCCTTCTAAATCATTTTCCACTGATATTGCTATCACAACAAACAAATCCTATAAAGTGCCAAAGTTTAATTTTCTTCATCGTTTCTCAGTTTTCATAGACTCTTGAATCAAGTTTCAATCTTTTTATCAATTTCTATTTCAGGTTCCTTTTCTCTTGTTCTTTGATCAGAGGGTTGAGTGAACGTGAACTCAAGAAGGGTATGATTTTGCTCTTTTTTTTTCCTTCATCTTTCTCTATTTTGGTATTGTTGTTATTGTGATTTTTTTTTATCAACAATCACAAGTTTAGAATTTGAATTTTGCGTTGAGTTTATTTGTGTAATTGGTAATTTTTGTTTGGAGTAATTTGGTTTTTTGGAGTGTTTTTATTACTTTCTAAAGTGAGGAATTTTGACCGTGTATCTTTTAGGGGTTGCAAAAATGGAAAATTCAAAAAAAAGCAAAATGGAAATTTGGGTGTAAACAGAAAAGGGAAGAACATAAGAAGAAATTATTTTCAACGAACAATTGATTTTGGCAATAATATTATAACTAGTGGTAGACATCATTATTCTCAGCCAAAAGTTCATTACATCAATAATAAAGATGATTTCAAGAGTTTTGTTCAACACATTACTGGAAAAAAAAACTCTACCGGAGAACCTCCGGCTCAGTTTACTAGATTGCAGAGGATTAGGCCTCCACCATTGTCTATTGGAAGGCCACCAGTTCCAGCTTAGGTTCCGATAGCTCCATCACAGGCTCCTAACCATCCACTACTTGAGCCTTTGAAGCCTATTATTGGTCCTTCTGTTGTTGAAAACTCATGTACCAACATTGTTGAATCTCCAATTTCTGCTTTCATGAGAAATTTTCAAAACTCAATGATGAACTTTGATAGTTCAAGAGGTAATCAGTTTCAGTCTTACCCTACTCAATCACAAGTATTGAACAATGTGAATGTTCAATCTCAGTTAATAATTCAATCTCAACCATAACATTATCCTATGAATGGTAACCAACTTGTGACTGGTTTCCATTTATCGCAAATAAATGGTATTAACCAACATCTGAACGGTTTCCCTTCGTCAGTGTCTTTCAATGCTACCAATCCAACTTTACCAATGAATGCTAGTAACCAACTTATGAATGATTTCCTTCTTCACAAACAAATGACCTTCAATCACCAACGTTTGAATTTCTCTTGTCTTCACCCACAAGTAACATGTATTTGATATCCCCTTGGTCTTCGGATAATACTTTACTCTCACCAAGCCTTTTTTCTTCACCTCCATCTCTTGAATACCCTTTCTATCCACGTCTATAAAATGGGATTTCAAGCTCTGGTCCTCCGTCTCCACTTTCTGCAGGCATTTTTCCTTCCTTTGCAAGTCCTAAGAGGCCAGACGATCAATAGCCTTCTCGTGCTTTGTTGAGGGTGCTTCCTGATAACCGAATTGATTTTAATTCAGAGTCTTACTAGGGTGGTTATTTTTTATATGCAAGGGATACTCTTTTGTAATATAAATAATTATTAAATAATATAATGGATTTCTTGTCATAATGCCTTAATTTCTTTTTTTTCTTTATTTCTTTACTATACATGGCATATATTTAAGTATAGATCTTCTTTGGTTAATGATTTTTCAATGTAAGACATTATGTACTTCTTCAATACTTAGATTCCTATTCCATCGATGGCCGTTTTGGAAATTTTTGTTTGTTGACTTGAATGAGGCAAAAAATTAATAAAATGTACAACTTTCGTACCAAATTGGAGTGAATTTACTAGTCTTGATTCATTTATGTATTCTTAGTAAAAGGAATGAGCATGAATGGAATCATTTATGTTTTCCTAACATATTAGGAAAAGGAGTGCGTACATACTTAAATTCATCTTATAAAAACAACCATACTACTCTTTTGTCAGGACTCATCTATATGTACACACATATACATATATATGTATGACTACCTCACTATAAAATACCTAATTGCTTTTTTGTCCCAAGTAATCCTATTGTGCAGTTTTGTCTTTCCAATTATTATTTTTACGATTTTGACTTCTTATACTTTTAGCTCTTAGTGATTTAGTAGTACCCAAGGATATATTCAGAAATCTATCGAATATGGGTTGGAAGAAAAAAAAATAATATAAAATAAAATTACAACAATTGTCTTTGGAAGAAAAAATATTTTTTATGGAAAAACAAAACTCACAATAGTTATATAAAATATAATTTTATATAAATAGAAATAGAATATATACTAGAGGATTGATTATTAAATAATGTTTATAAGATGAAAATAAATCTATAATAGCAATATATAAATGTACGTGTGCATGTATTTTGTTTTTATAAACATGTATGTGTTATATTACTTGAGAAATTAAGTATGTGTTATATTACATCCGTCCTCCATGGTATTCCCTTCTCAAGTCCCTCATAACTTTTTTTAATGTTAAAAGTTATAAATTTAAAAATGTTTAAAACTCTACTTAAAAATTTCATTTGTTGTTCCGTGTACAAGATGATTTTTACATTTTTACTTTTGATAAATAGTCATGCTCACTATGGGAGCTGGGTATCATGTCCATAAATAATGTCATTTTACATTAAATTTTAGAGGACAGTGGAAAATAGTCCCCATTTTCAAAAGGGAAAAGCATAAGATATCAAAAATGCTAAATCAAGATAATCAAACTAGTGGAAAATCTGAAGTTGAATAAAATTTAAGGAATACCTGGACTTAAATCCAAGTGTAAGGAGTACCTTGAACACAGACCAAATATGAAGAAATGTAATTCATATCTGATAAATTTTCTTGTTTTCCATTACTAAGTTTAGTTAGACGTTTGAAATTTTTTATAATGCAGTTCCCTTACCTTCACTCTTTTTTTTTGTGTGGAAATTTTAACTTTATTTTAAGTACCTCACTTCTTAAAGAGCCTACTTAGAATTTCTTTATCATTTTTATATCGATTAAGTCAACAATGATCACACCCCTTTAGTTATTGGGCATATTATAAGTTGTTTTTATAAACCCTCAATCTTACAAGTATTTATGGTAACAAACAAGTTCAAACAAGTCAATTCAAACATATTCTTTAGTAATTACAATGTATACTTTAGTAGTTAGTTTAGTGGTGAGAGCTTAGCTTTGTAACATCAAAGTATAAAGTTTAAACCCCCAAACAATTGTAAAAGGGTAACTAATGCCAATTCAATTGATAAAAATATATGTCTTTCACAATTTTTTATTTTAAAAAACTATTACTTACATTGGACTCTATATTATAAAATGAGGGGTCCATGTGATGAGATATCTTTAAGGGTATGTCTCAATATGTAGAACTATTTCTATTAGGGTTGGACAACGGTCGGTTTCGGTCAACGTCGGATCAAAAATTAGACACTGTCGACTAACCGTGGGTGATAAAATCCCACCCAATTCCGTCTGTTAGTCTCCTTGGCTTAGTCGGTCTCAGTTTAATCGGATTGTCGGTTGGTGCGGGTGGGTTGGAACGGTTTCAGACGGAAAAGAACACCTTACAAAATTCAAGTTTTTCAAAATGTTTCAAACGAAACAGAATCTGTCAAACTTAGATAAAAATAAATTAGTACTTGAATTTGATATAATTGAAAATACGATTGAAGGGAAAGATAAAGATGATTTTCGAAAAGTATGATGATTAATGGAAACACAGTTTTCTGAAAACATGATTACAAAACAAAGGGATGGTGATAAATCATGCTTGATATTGTTGTTGTGAGGTTTGTTTGATGTGTAAAAGATGATGTGTATGATTTTTGGAAATTTTTGGAAATGATGATTTCTGGAAAGGTGTTTGATATTGTTGTTGTGAGGTTTGTTTGATGTGTAAAAGATGATGTGTATGATTTCTGAAAATGATGATTTCTGGAAAGGACAAGAAGAACAACAGAGGAGAGAAGAACATGAGATAAGGGAAGAGCAAGAGATGAGAGAAGAATAACAGCAACAACGACGCATATACAAGTAGATTAGGGTTTCCATTCTCTTGAATTAGGCCTATATATGTCTGGGCTTGGCTATAAATTGGTCCGGTTCGGCTTTCAATGGGCTGGTCCACCCCACCTGAAACCGACCAGAACAAACGACACTAAACCATCCAATTTGAACCACTTAACCCGTCGCAACCGCTTGACCCGACCCGACGTCCTTCGGCCCATGCGGTTTGAATGGTTTGGGTCGGATATCAATTTTTTGTCCAACCCTAATTTCTATTGTTCCAATACGTATTTTGGTATTTATAGAGTTACCCTTTTTCAACTAACACATCACCAAGCTTTATCCAATGATGTGACAATATACATGAATATGAAGTAGATGCATGTGACTCTTGTTAGTGACCTCACTTGACATTTTTTAGGAGGTATAAAAGTGGATCACTAGTTAGAGTTCAATATTTAAGAAGTTAGTGATAATTAAGTCAATGGTTTGATTCCTACTCTCAGCCAATACACACACATATAAAAGTTGATGAAAATGTTAGAATGAGTGTTAAACATGGAAGTTGAGAAGGAAAAGATTTTGGATATGTTAGGAATTTTAGGATGAAGATTTGTTCAGAATTTTGTGTGGGTGTGTATGAATATGTTTATTGTTTGACGTTGTTATAGATTTTTGAGGTGTATCGTTTTGGAAAATGAAAAGATGAAGGAGGTTAGGAGAGTCTTTTTGAGAGGATAAGGGTTTACCTAAAAATAACAACTTTATTAAGATCTTTTAAAATTTTAAACTATTTTTTAAACTATTATTTTTTGTGTAAAATTAATCATCATCTTTAAAATACATTGCCAATCATCTTTCATTCTTATTCAATTTATTTTACAAATTTGTGTATATAATATTTGTATGATATATTATACATAATATTTCATCACTTAGCATTGTAATTTTTTTAGCATGAAAATATAATTTATATTAAAAATGAAGAGTTCAAGATGTACTCAACCCACAAACAAACCAATCAATGACTGAGGAAGGCCAACAATATACCTAACTCAAAGAAAAATATACCTCTACAAATACAATCCAAAAAAGCAAAACAACATTCATAATATAAATAATAGCAATGATTCATTTTTGCGAAGAACAATTTTATAGAAGTAACATGAATATTTTCAACTAAATCTAACCAGACAAGAAGAAGAAGAAGAAGAAGGGGAAATATTATCACCTGAAAATATGACTATCACCGAAGCCACCAAAACACCTCATGCCAAAATGTTGAAGAGAAGTTAAAGGAAGACAAGTTAAAGAAGTCCAAACTCTTGAATCCCTATACAAAAAACACAATTAGTAAAATTTAAATAAGAAATGACAACCCTACAAAACAAGGTTAGTCGAGTTGGGTCACATATCTCTTCTAATATGAGAAAATTTGATGACATTGTGATGAACTGTGATAATTTAAGAGGAAACTTATTTCAATTGTACCTTATTCCAATACAAATAGCGAACAATTAAAGTGAATGTTCACTTTCAGCCAAAAACTTATTCTCAACATTATTATCCTAACTTTGAAGCACGCGTGATTAGAATTGTTGAATCAAACCAACGTTCATATATGTTTCTTCTTAATCCTTTAGTGTCTCTGAATGCTACCAACCAAAATTTGCCTATGAATAGTAGTAACCTACTTCTGAATGGTTGTCCTTCTTCACATAAAATAAACCTCAATCACCAACTTCTAGTTTCTTGTTGCCTCCACCAACTTCTGATTTTCATTCTTCACATAAAATAAACCTCAATATAATTATAATGATTCATTGAGGGTGTTCCCTTCTGAGCAAATTGATCTTAGGTCACTATCTCACAAGTTTTTTTTTTTTTTGTGTTATATTTGTTTTTTTTGTTGTGATGGGATATTCTCTTGTAATATAAATATATAATGGATTTCTTGTCAAAAAGACTTATTTCCCTGTTATGTTTCTCTACTATATATGTATCAAATATATTTTTAATTACTTATTTTTCAATAATAAAAAGTTTAGGTGAGTTGGGTTTCAAAGGTCCATCAAAATTAAGGTATGTCTCAAGACTCAAAGAGTGCTATAAAAAATATTTACATATCATCTAGTAAATAGGTCCTCATATTTGCAATGGGAGTTGAACTCACGCTCTTATGGGGTATGAGCGAAGTCTTTACTAACTATACAAACCTTTATTTTTAAATATATTTTTAATTACTAGTCTTATCAGATAAATGGTTTTAAAATAAAAGATATCATGTTCTTCTTCATCATTTAGTTTCCTAGTTCATCATTAACTATTTTGGAAGATTTTTTTTATTGACTTGAATTATAGACTAAAAAATAAGAAAAATTACAACTTTTATACCAAATTTGAGTGAATTGACCAGTCTTGATTTGATTTATGTATTCTTAGAAAAAAGAACGTGTATATTTGGAATTGTCAATAATTTCTTAACATATTAGGAAAAGGTGTGTGTACGTATTAAATTCGTTTTATGAAACTAGGAATGTTACTTTTTTGACATAATTACGAGTAAAAATTAAGAAAAATTACAACTTTTATACCAAATTTGAGTGAATTGACTAGTCTTGATTTGATTTATGTATTCTTAGTAAAAAGAACGTGTATATTTGGAATTGTCAATGTTTTCTTAACATATTAAAAAAAGGTGTGTGTACATATTAAATTCATTTTATGAAACTAGGAATGTTACTTTTTTGACATAATTACGATTAAAAAATAAGAAAAATTACAACTTTTATACCAAATTTGAGTGAATTGATCAGTCTTGATTTGATTTATGTATTCTTAGAAAAAAGAACGTGTATATTTGAAATTGTCAATAATTTCTTAACATATTAGGAAAAGGTGTGTGTACGTATTAAATTCGTTTTATGAAACTAGGAATGTTACTTTTTTGACATAATTACGACTAAAAAATAAGAAAAATTACAACTTTTATACCAAATTTGAGTGAATTGACTAGTCTTGATTTGATTTATGTATTCTTAGTAAAAAGAATGTGTATATTTAAAATTGTGGATGTTTTCTTAACATATTAGGAAAAGGTGTGTGTACATATTAAATTCATTTTATGAAACTAGGAATGTTACTTTTTTGATATAATGTATATAAATATTGTTGACTTCTTCACTTTTAGACCATATTTTGCAAATTCAGTTCATTGTCAGATTTACATGTTTTCTTTTTAAAGGAGTGTGTACATATTAAAATTTATTTTATGAAATCAAAAAATTTATTATTTTGACTTAAAAGGACACTTGGCAAACGAAATACACACGTGAGGCCAAATTGACAATCCTAAATATATATTAAAAAAATTAAAAAAAAAACACATAGTTAGCAAAATGAACTAATGTTATAATTTTTTTTCTTCCACTTTCATCATCTTTTCCGCATTACCATCATCACCATCTTTCCAACATCGTCAACATTGAACCTAACCATCCCTCCTTCTCATCATCGTTCATTTCTCTTCCATTCTCATCACTACAACTTTTTAACATGTACTTTTAGTCATCCTATTTTAAACGAATCCGCAATTTTAGTCCTTCTATTTCTGATTACACAATTTTGATCCCTTTTTTTTTCAAAATTTAGACATTTGGTCCCTCCCATCAATGTAACTCTTAGTTTTTGATGATGTGACAATTAATTGAGTGATGTGGCAATAAAAGTATGCTTAGTGGAGTTTTTTTAAAAAAAATGCTTAAGTAGAGTAACATTAATACTTCATTGGTATTGTAAAACGATATATAATTTGGGACAATTTTATTTCCAAAGCGACCAATAATTTGGGACGGAGGAAGTATAAGCTTAAAATACAATGGAAAAATTTATAGAATAAAACGATATTGAACGGTGTAACATTGATGTATCATTACTTCGGTATAATTTGATTCATCCTCGTGTGCATATATATGCCCCCACAATCCTCTAGACCTACATCAATATAAAAACATTAAGAAGTAAGTCAGCAACCTACATCCACTTGATTTTGATCAAAAACATTCTATTCATTTAAAATAGGGTTAATTATTCTAATTGACGTTTTAATATACGTGAAATATGAAAATGTCATTGTGATAAAAATGTCATGAAGGTTGATTTTTTTTCTTCATAAAAGTGTAATTTGATATTCTTCTTATTTTTTACCTCATTTTTCCTATAGACATCAAGTCTAGAAAAATGTCATGAAGGTTGATTTTTTTCATAATTTTTTGCAAGCATATTTAGGACATTAAATCATCGCTTTTGACATAAAATTAGAATTTTCCGAAGAGACATATTTCTTATGAATTTTTAAAGCGACAAAAGCTAAAAATAAAATAAGGGAAATCTCGATTTAGAAATCAAATTTTTAGTTGATTTTCTGCCGACACCTCTATAAAAATACATAGAGAAGATCTGATAAATTTTGTAGTATTCTGGCTATGTCTCTATTTCTTTTGATTTTTCAACCAAAACGTACAAAATCGTAATTTTGCTTTGGGTAAGCATATATTCATAGGTCAAATTACTTTCACTGATTTCCTTTTTATAAGGGAGCTTCTACGGTGCAGTCAGGAAATTGACTTTTTTGAAAAAGTTAATTTTGATCTTAATTTTTAATTCATTTTTAAATTGTTGATTACTGATTAATGATCAATAGTAATTCATCTAGTAATGCTTGCAACATCTTGGACTTACAGGTACTATTTTATCGTTGGAATCTTTAACATGCAAACAGAGCTGATGATATTATGTGATAGTCTTAAGTGTTACACTTTGTGGGGTGTTACGCTTATAACAAGGTAGGATAAAATTAGATTAAGTGTAGTCTTATATATCTGATGAATTGATGATACTATGAGGAGTGAACTTTTGATGCCATTATACAAACAGTGGGGTGTTACTCATTACATTTTTGATGTTATAGTGTTAACTTTACTAAAAAAGTCATTTTCATGACTTAACCATAGAATTTTCCTTTTTATAAATGTGGGACGAATTAATTGTGAACTTTCGCATAATTATGAATATCTTTAACAATTCATAATTAATTTGGTTTTAAAACTCTAAAATTTCATCGTGAAGATTCAAGCATATCTAAAAATTAGGGAACATAATTGAACTTGAGACTTGATCTTATCTTATAATTATATGTAAAATGAGCACAAAAGTATTCAAGTAAAATAATCAATGGGGTTCAACGTTATTAAAAAAAACGTCGTTTTGAAAAGTGAACTTAGATTGATAAAAGATTTAATTGATATTTTCGTCCTTAAGTTTTTTTTAATATCGCTTTGGTTCCATAAGGAATAAAAAGGCCATTTGAGTCCTTTAATTTCATTTCTGTTACACTTTTTGGTCCCTACCATTAGGTTTAATATAAAAAAAACCTTAACTGTTGTACACGTGTCATTGTAGCATTGGTTCTGAAAATTCTTATTATCACTTTTCTTCATATTCATCAAAATTTTCATCATATTCATCAACTGAAGCTAGTAAAAAAAAACTCTCTCTTCTCATCTCCTCTCCCTTGGCCTCTCTCATACAATCACCATTTTTCATCATGTTCTGTTCTTCAAGTTCTTTAACAGATTCATCACCAATAAACGCTTTATGTATCTATCTGAATTATTATTTGATAAGTGCTTTGCACACCCAACATCATCAATAAAAGTAATGAAACCAAAAAATTATAATGTATATAAATATTGTTGACTTCTTCACTTTTAAATTCATTTTATGAAACTAGGACTGTTACTTTTTTTGACATAATGTGTATAAATATTGTTGACTTCTTCACTTTTAGACCATATTTTGCAAATTCAGTTCATTGTCAGATTTATATGTTTTCTTTTTAAAGGAGTGTGTACATATTAAAATTTATTTTATGAAATCAAAAAATTTATTACTTTGACTTAAAAGGACACTTGGCAAATGAAATACACACGTGGAGGCCAAATTGACAATCACAAATATATATAAAAAATAAATATAAAAAAAAACACATAGTTACCAAAATGAACTATGTTATAATTTTTTTCTCCACTTTCATCCTCTTTTCAGCATTACCATCATCACCATCTTTCCAACATCGTCAACATTGAACCTAACCATCCCTCCTTCTCATCATCGTTCATTTCTCTTCCATTCTCATCACTACAACTTTTTAACATGTATTTTTAGTCATCCTATGTTAACAAATCCCCAACTTTAGTCCTCCTATTTCTGATTACACAATTTTAATCCCCCTATTTTTTTAAATTTAGACATTTGGTCCCTCCCATCAATGTTACTCTTAGTTTTTGATGATGTGGCAATTAATTGAGTGATGTGGCAATAAAAGTATGCTTAAGTGGAGTTTTTTTAAAAAAAAAATGCTTAAGTGGAGTAGCTTCATTGGTATTGTAAAACGATATATAATTTGGAACAATTTTGTTTCCAAAGCGACAAATAATTTGGGACGGAGGAAGTATAAGCTTAAAATACAATGGAAAAATTTATAGAATAAAACGATATTGAACGGTGTAACATTGATGTACCATTATTGCAGTATAATTTGATTCATCCTCGTGTGCATATATATATACCCCACAATCCTCTAGAGCTACATCAATCTAAAAACATTAATGAGTAAGTCAGCAACCTAGATCCACTTGATTTTGATGAAAAACATATTCTATTCATTTAAAATAGGGTTAATTATTCTAATTGACGTTTTAATATATGTGAAGTTTGAAAATGTTATTGTAATAAAAATGTTATGAAGGTTGAATTTTTTTTCATAAAAGTATAATTTGACATTCTTCTTATTGTTTACCTCATATTTTTTCCTATAGACATCAAGTCTAGAAAAATGTGATGAAGGTTGATTTTTTTCATAATTTTTTGCAAGCATATTTAGGACATTAAATTATCGCTTTTGACATAAAATTAGAATTTTCCGACAAGAGACATATTTCTTATGAATTTTTAAAGCGACAAAAGCTCAAAATAAAATAAGGGATATCTCAATTTAGAAATCGAATTTTTAGTTGATTTTCTGCTGACACCTCTATAAAAATATATAGAGAAGACCTGATAAATTTTGTAGTCTCTATTTCTTTTGATTTTTCAACCAAAACGTGCAAAATTGTAATTTTGCTTTGGGTAAGCATATATTCATAGGTCAAATTACGTTCACTGATTTTTATAAATGTAGGACAATTATGAATATCTTTAACAATTTATAATTAATTTGTCCGGTTTAAAAACTCTAAAATTTCATCGTGAAGATTCTTATGAGGTTCTAAGCATATCTAAAAAATTAGGGAACGTAATTGAACTTGAGACTTGATCTTATCTTATAATTATATGTAAAATGAGCACAAAAGTATTCAAGTAAAACAATCAATGGAGTTCAACGTTATTAAAAAAACGTCGTTTTGGAAAGTCAACTTAAATTGATAAAAGGTTTAATTGATATTTTCGTCCTTAAGTTTTTTTTAGTATCGCTTTGGTCCCATAATTAATAAAAAGTCCGTTTGAGTCTTTTAATTTCATTTATGTTACCGTTAGGTTTAATAAAAAAAACCTTAATCGTTGTACACGTGTCATTATGGCATTGGTTCTTACTATTCTTATTATCACTTTTCTTCATCTTCATCAAAATTTTCATCATATTCATCAACTAAAACCCAGGAAAAAAAAACTGAAGCTGGTAAAAATAAACTCTCTCTCTTCTTGTCTCCTCTCCCTTGGCCTCTCTCATACAATCACCATTTTTCATCATGTTCTGTTCTTCAAGTTCTTTAACAGATTCATCACCAATAAACGCTTTATGTATCTATCTGAATTATTATTTGATAAGTGCTTTGCACACCCAATATCATCAATAAAAATAATGAAACCAAAAAATCATATTATTATAAAATAAATGCGATGTAAAACAGAACCTCTCCTTGATCACAGTACAACAACTATAGTCCAAGATTAGTGGTCAAGGGAGAAAATAATTTCCAGCGTGACAAAAAACCATAATCAGCTGTTACATATAGTCATAAATATTGAATAGTTATTATCAGCCATAAGTACTAAATAAAACTTCACTATACTCTAATTCCAAAATCTTCCTTCAATTCTCATGCACTAGCTTTATCAGCACCTGCCAATTTTCTTCTCTGTTGATGCTCAGCAACTTTATAATCAATCACTTCACGGAACAAGCTTTGGTCAAGAACACAGTCCTTGCTTCCATACACAGCAGCTTGGACACTTGCCATCAGTTTTGCTATTTCCCTTCCAGAAAATCCCTCGGTGTTAGCCGCAGCTTCCTTAATGATATCATCTGTCATTCCTTTTATCTCTATCTTTTGTGGGTTTCCTTTCAATAGTCTTTGGACTAAACCAGGTTTTCTTGATCCAGCTTGGGCAATGTACTTGTCCAGATAGAGCTTAAGAAGTTTATATCGCTCGTCTTCTCCAGGTAAGGGAAATTCTAGGACCTCATCAATACGGTCTGACACGGCTGAATCAAGATCACCGGGACGGTTAGTGGCAAGGGCAAGGACTATGTCTTTGGACTGGTCACCGGTACGAGAGAGGAGCGCGTTTAGTGCACTTCTTTGTGCTTCACTCATGTAAGTCTTGTTCCGCCTGTAAAATTTACCCAATGCAATCAATTTGCTTGGTCAACTTTGGTGCAAAAAATGTTGATTTCATATCGTGCTGCATATTAATATTGTGAAAACCTTTTTTTCCTCTTTGGAGGCATCTAGCAGATCCTAATCAACTTGTGTTGCCGCAGGCAAGGAGAAGGAGAGTAAATGATAAAAACATGAAAGAAGTGTTGCTTACTCGCACAGAAATGCATCAGCTTCGTCAATGAAAAGCAATAAACCTCTTTTTGACTTCCTGGCCCAATCAAACAATTGGTGTATCTTCGTGACAGCCTGTGACCCAAGTGGCGCAACATCCCCCCCGGTCATCAATGCATAATCTAATCCCTGCATTGAATCCAAACAAAAATGAGACAAAATAATGATACTACTTTTGTCTCTAAATAGAAGTCTTATTTGAAAAGAAAAAAAAGTCCATAAATATAAGCTTCTTTTCAAATAATTAAAGGAGAAGTTTGGAATACACTATATAATTTTCTTCATATACTGTTTAAAAAATTATGAGCAAAAAAAATCAACTGTAAGAGATATACTTTAACCTTTCTTAAAATATGCAATAACCCAGAGCATGATACTTAACATCGACTTCTATTCCCCTAAAAAAAAAAAGTAATTTCGACTTGTATTGAGAACTACATTCCAAAGAATCAAGAACTTGAAATTGAGTTTACAAACACACTAGGGGAAAATAAATTTAGAGAGCCTTGAAAACAGATGATTTTGGATTCATCAGTAGAAAACTTATGAAAAGGAAAATGGAAAAATACTTAAAATGAGAAGATAGTTTTGTTAATATAATCATGACATATGATAAAATCCATCACACAGCATAAAATTAAAACTTCTCTAGAACATAGGAAAAACCACGGTAGATAGTAAGAAACTCTAGAAAACTGGAATAAGATCGATAGAAAAAGTACAAAATCATACAGATCTACGAGCCAACTCTCTGGCAGCCATTGTCTTTCCTGTTCCTGGAGGGCCATAAAAAAGCATGTTTCTGAATGGTGCATGATGTTCTTTTGTATGCTTAGTTGCAGATGCCAGCTGCCCAATTCTGTTATTAAGATCAGGATGCAAAATTACATCACCAAAACCATTTCTGATTTTTGAAGCAGATTCTAGATCAGTACGTCGGTACAGGGAGCTCATGATACGAGACAACGTGCCAGACCAGGGGTATTTTGCTATGGAGGACTCTCGGATCAATGATGGTTGTCCCAATATTCTATCAACATATCCCCATATAACCCGTGCACCTTCCCTACAAACATCAAGTCCAATGTGAATACAAACTATGCATACAATTCAAACGACAACAAAGTACAATTTTTCTATTTGTATGAAACAGACAGATAGAGAAATGGGCATTTGAAGTTGAATATCTGTAACTAAAAATAAACAAGGCTTGGCAAAAATAATATCTGATTACATTTTCAGTAGCTCATTACAAACTTTGTGAACAATTTATACCTTGTCGTGTAGATTCCTGCTGCCAGAGCAGTAGCTCCACCAACTGCTACAACTAACTTGTTTTGATCTGTTAGAATGGCTTTTACACCCCCTGCAAAAGATGACTGAATATTCAACCATAGGGATTCGTGTGGAGTTTTTCTAACTAACCTAGTCAAGTAAAAACACTAATGGAGCTAATCAAACAAGTTAATATAGAATACATCATGTAAAAGTAAATACAACCCGCAAACTACTACATTACTCATTAATGAGTTAACAACATCGGGGAAAGTAAAATAGATAAAATTACATATTGCTACAAAAATCCACATGTAATTTCTTTTTAAAAGCAAAGTATACACATAATTAATGATTCAGTCCATGTATTCAAATCAGCAAATGCATAAATGTAGAGATGACAGTTGTCCTTTTAGATTGTCAATGTAACCATTTGCACAGTGCATACTGACTAGGAAAAATGTACCTCCAATATGGTCAAAAGTAGCATTTATGGAAGCAACCCATTTTTCTGTTTCCATCTTAGCGTCATTATATATCTTTCGCCTTCTAACATCCTCAGTTTGCTTTATTACAAGTGCATCTGCTTCTGCTTCTGCTTCAGCCTTTACTTTGATTGTCTTACGATCAATCTCAGCGATCTCTGCTTCAGTCTGCATTAGATTTGCCTGAATCTGTTCTTCTATTGCACGCCGAGCTTGCTGCAGTTTGATTGAAGAATCTTCCTGCATTTTCACTAGCTCTTGGTTCCTTGCTCTCTTTTGTTCACTTTCTGCCTTACAATAATAATACAAGAATGAGAAAGACTATTAAAATGACCAAAATTAAAAAACCAAACTTTCGAAAGATTCAATACCTGCATCCTCTTCCTCGTCAACTCATCCTTATACTTAGCCAACTGGGATTTGATTTGATCCTGAAGCTGTCCAAGCTTCTTTTTTTCCTCATATGTAATCCTTTGTCTTTCCTGCAAGAAAAAACAGTTGAAATGCTGGAAAGAAAAACACAAGATACACACAAATGAAAGTAAAAGTTTTCAAGCTAATTAATATTCAATTGTTTAACATTGAAGGATACTTGCAATGAAACAAATTCATTTTCATCATGCAGCTAGAATTTATAAGGCAATGGATATGATTTATTAAACTATGAGATGACTTGAAGGCAATGATATGATTTATTAAACTTTGAGACGACTTCAACTTACAATAACTAGAAATTGAAAATCCCATGCAAAGTGTGCACAATTAGGAAAACGGAACAGTTTCCAACTGTGTGTTTGGTTTCACAACAGGGAGAGCAAAAAGTGATTCCGAACATACATTATTGATTTTCACATGTTTGGGTGATGCCAATTGGAATTGATTTTGACTCTAAAATTGATTCTAACTTGAAGCTATATTTTGTAACTTTTGACTCCAAAAGTGATTTTTACACTCAAACTTACTTTTCAGTCACTTTTACTTGAACACATCCAAACATTCAACTTAGTGTATGCTTGGTTTCACTTCTAGAGGATCCAAAATTGATTCTAAAGATATAAAATTGATTCTGACATGTTTGATTGGCCTCCAACATGATTGAATTTGCCTACAGAATTGATTCTACTTAAAAGCAAGAAATAGTAGCTTCTACTTCTGGAATTGATTTTTACACTCATTTATTGTTCAACTCACTGTTACATGAATATATCGAAACATAAATCACTTCACATTCAACTCAATTTTATCCATAATCAATTCACTCAAAAACAATTTTTTGTTAAGCACAACAAAACATACACTTATTCTTGACTAAAATCAATTGTACTAAAACTAAATCAATTTTTGTCGACGCAAAACCAAAAACATACTAAAATTAAGAACAAAAAACTAAAAAAATGCATAACATATGGTTTAACTAGGATAAACAAACTTACAGCCTCATGTTGAGCTCTGTTTTGATTAGACTCAGCAACCTTTGCAGCAAATTCAGCTTGTTTTTCATCCTCTCTCTTTTTAATATTCTCAAAAACCTTCAACAAAAAAAAAAAAAGACAAATTAAAATTTATAAAATAAAAAAGGCAAAAGGGTATGGATGGAAGAATGAGAAGGGAATAAAAATTCAACATTTTTGCCATGAGGTGAAGTAGCGATATCGTGTAGGGTTTTGGCTCCTTTGACGAGAGGTTCTGGATCAAACCCAGCAGAGGTAGTTCTTGGATTGTTGTTTCGGAATTTGGGTGGCGGCGGAGGGGTTTCGGGATCGTCGGAAGGAGGTGGAGCGTCGGAGAAAGCGTGGCGGTGAGAGAAACCAGATGCGGCGGCGATGGCGGAGAAGAAACCTATGGCGTATGGTTTCGCCATTGTTGAGTTGCGGTTGTTTTTGTTGGGTTAAGGTTTATCAGCGAGTTAAGGGTTTTAGTGAGTGGGGTTATGGATGGATGCTAAATGACCAGTAGTAGCAGGTAATTTTTGTGCATAATTTCGTATCCGGCAAGAATACATAAGTTTACGAAATTGCACATGAGTGCATGATGAATTAAGAATATAATAGATAATTAGAAATTCATGAGTTAATTAAATTAAGGGTTAAATATGTTTTTTATCCTTTAAATATACCAACTTTTTGTTTTAATCTCTTTAAAAATTTTCTTCGGCTTTTAGTCCTTATAAAATTTTCAATCATTACTTTTGGTCCCTCATTTAAAGTAAAATCATGTGTAAAATTCATATTTTTAAATAAAATTTTGCAGAAAAATGTATAATATTATAAGGATCTCTCCCAAAAAAAATAGAATTTTTTACCAAAATATTAATTAAATATGAATTTTTATATTTTTAGCGGTAAAATATTCATATTTAATTCATGTTTTGTTAAAAAAAATTAATTTTTTTGGAGTGATTTTTACAATATTTTATACATTTCTGCACAATTTCATTAAAAAATACAAAAATTTACTTAAAAATATGGACCAAAAGTAGTGATTGAAATTTTTATAGGGACTAAAAGTTGAAGGAAAATTTTAAAGGTACTAAAACGAAAAGTTGGTATATTTACAGGGACCAAAAACATATTTAACGCTTAAATTAAATAAACAATTTATTAATTTATTTACAATCCACATTTAGTTGATAAAGAGTTAACCTGTGTTCTGACTTCCACGTTTAGTTTGATTTTTTAGATAAAAGTTGTGAAATATTAGGTTTTTAGGGTTGTTGAAATTGATAGATTTTTTGCATGTTGATGATGAAATTAAGTAGAAATTGGATTGTTAATGTTGATTAAAGTAAGTTTGACTGTAATGTGGTGGTTTAGAGATTGAAATAACACAATGAACTCATAATGTTTATGTTGAACTATAGGTGTTTGATAAAATGTCTCAATGAAAAATTAATTGATTTTTTGCATGTTAATGATGAAATTACTTAGAAATTGGATTGTTTATGTTGATTATAGTATGTTTGAGTGCAGTGTGGTAGTTTAAAAATTGAAATTACACAAGGTACTCATAATGTTTATGTTGAACTCTAGGTGTTTGATAAAATGTCTCAATAAAAGATTAATTGATTTATGTTGTGTAGATATGTCTGACAACCCAAATAGGCAGAGACTCGGCAATGAGACAATGACCAGGAGTGCACGGGCAGAGAGGGTGCTGTTGGAACAAAATATGTATCACATACACTACCCTTAGAGTTTTGATGATAACAAGATATTAAAAATTGTCAATTGGATATGCTAATATTTGTTCAAGTGTACAGGACCATAGTCAAATTTTTGATATCTTATGAGGTTCTAAAAGAACAAAAGAGAGCAAAGGAATCAACAAAAAGGAAGCTTGAAGCATCTGAAGAAAAGTGCATCTGAAGTATAAGTGCTCGTGAAGTGATGACGTCATCGGAAGCAAGTTCGTCAAAAGCATCTCATCAGAAGCAAGATCACCAGAAGCTGAAGTTCATCACGAGATGAGAGACTTAAAGCTTCAAAGGCTGGGTAATGGATTTAATCTCTCCAGCATTGCAGAAGACTAAAAGAGTGTAACAACGACTTTTGTGAAGGAATTTGAAAGCATTGGATGCTTGCTCTATCAAGAGCATTGACAAAGGACAATTGTACGAACTGTACAACCACTTCCTCCACTACTCTGTTCGTGTCTCTGCAACAAGACAATAATAACAGCTCTGCCGGCAGAAATGTTCCTTCAAACTAGGAATGCATTTGAAATTGATCCTTCATAGGATAATAACCATATCAGGCAAAAGATCATTGGTGATTTTCAACAAGCTTCAAACGACTCTTTATTGTGCTGGCAAATTTCCAACGTATCTTTCACACCTCTATATAAAGGAGTGAAGACCTGCTAGTTGGATATACAGACACACACAAAAGCAAGACTCATACAACAATTTAAAGTCCCAAACTCTGTTATTGTTCTGCATCTAAAGTCACTTAGAATTTCTTATCAAAGTTCATATTTTAGAAATTCTAAAGTCTTAAGAGTCTGTATCTGATTTGTATTGTGAACACTACTGATTGTATATCATTAAGTGTTCAAACTCAAACAAACTTATTTGTAATTCTGTTTGATTAAAAGTCTCTTGCTTGTGTGATTGAGCAATAGAAGTCTCTTGCAGTTGTGCTTGAGCATTGGAAGTCTCTTGACTGTGTTCAGGAGCATAGGAAATCTCTTGCAGTTGTGCTTAAGCAATTTGAAGTCTCTTGCTAGTTGTAGCATTGAGCAGTTGTAATTTGATATTACATTTTTAGTGAACTCTCCTTGGAAGTGTAAGGGGGACATGACTACTTCCGGTTTGTGGAAGGAACCTATCACTACAAGAAAATTGCCATATAGCAACGGTCACTTTTAGCAACTGCAGAAAAAAGAGTTGCTATAGATAAAATTTAGCAACTGATGTTCCAATACCCCGTTGCTATAGGTTAAGAATGAAAAA
>Ga0228711_1004327_pt1 | contig 21861 bp, 8 predicted proteins | sample MedpolnodulmetaG_2_FD_177996 | JGI IMG/M metagenome (GOLD analysis project Ga0228711, IMG submission 177996) | Root nodule microbial communities from Medicago polymorpha collected in Santa Monica, California, United States - brown nodules | ecosystem: Host-associated > Plants > Roots > Nodule...
ATCTTGTAGATCTAAGTGCCACAAAAATTTCAAAATGAAGAGGAATCCTCGGAAAGTAAAATGGACCAAGGCATATAGGCGGGTGCATGGAAAGGACATGACACAGGTAAACAAGACTTCCTTTCCCTTAATTTCCTAGTCTCTTTATTGTGTTGATTACTCTCTTGGTTTGGTGAAGCTTCATGCTTTTTACGTTTTTGTTTTAGGATTCAACCTTTGAGTTTGAGAGAAAACGCAACAGACCTGAGAGATACGACAGGAATCTTACTGAGGAAGTCCTCAAGGCCATTCCAAAGATTGCTAAGATCCAAGCCAGCAGGGGTGAATCACACCACGCTAACAGGTTATTATTTTACTCGACTTTTATTCTTATCCCAAAGCTTTATTATAAATTTTTTTCTTTTTGTTCTGTATTCTGACATTTAATCTCCCATAGGATGAGGGGCAAGAGGCAGAAGGTGCAGAAGGAAGCTGCTAAAGAGTATGAGCAGAGCATCCATCTACTTAAAGCTCCATCTGCTTTGCTTGCGCCGGAGAAGATTAAGGTGGCGGTTTCCCAACAAGCAGAGGAGAATCGTGTCATGGAAGAGTGATATACATGCTGCATCCTCCTTGATTAGGCTTAAGTTACAAGTTCATTTGTTTCCCATCAGTAATGTGAATGATGAATTTTTGAAAGAGTTGGCCTTTGAGAATTATGTTAGTGATGTTGTTTTTGGATAATGATTTAATGTTTTGTGAGATAGTGAACTATTATATTAAACACAGATTTTGCCTAAGATGAAGTGTCTTTGGACGTCTTGAATCTATCATGAGTATACTCGCATGTTGAAATCTTATGTCGTTAAGAAACTTCTGGCTACTTGCCCCTTTATTTTCATTTGGAATAATATTGAAAATAGAGGAAAGTTAAAGGAACTTGTTTAGACATACCATCTTTAGTGTGGTTCTTTTCTGTCTACCACATTTTTCTTTTATAAAGTTCGAATTTCAGACATACCACTATTTTAATGTTCTCAAAGCCACCTTTTTTTTTTCTTCTTTCCTCTTCATATACGAACATTGAACATTGCTTAAGGGATGCAAGTTCAATTCCACTCTGGTCATAATATGTTAAAAATCTATCACTCGTATCACAATAATTGATCTTTATGTAAAAAAATTTGTCTCAAAAATGACCATTATTTTTTTTAATATATTCATTAATTACTTTTTTAAATTATACTAGATAATGGTACATGCACTAAATACCTTTTTTGCTCATTATTATTACCAAACTAATTGATCTTGGAACATTTTTTTACTCGAGTTTATGCTAAAAGATGAAAAGTTAAAGTTGGGCACGTTAATATACAAAATATATTTTATCAACTTAGATGTGCCTTTTCACAAGTTCTAACTAAACTTTTTTAATGACTATTATTGTTTCGACAATTAAAAAACTCACATATACCACATTAACTAATTAACCAATTAATCAAATATAAAATGTATTTATCTAATCAATTAATCAAATATTAATGTATTTATCTTTGAAGTTTTTCATTGCTGGCTGGTTGATGGCACACGTGTTTTTGGCTTGATATTCTCCCTCCAAGCAGGACGATATGGAAGCAAAGGGCAGCCATACAAACATACAAACAAAATCAACAAAAAATGAAAAAAAGTGAGTCATCAAAACTCCCAACTCCAAGTAGTGAGTGACAGTTGCACAGTAAGTAATGGTTTTAGTAACAAGACCTTTTTGTTCCTCTTCTCTACGTGTTCCCTTTGATCATCATTTCCATTCTACAAAGACATACTCAACACGATTCGTCGTTGTTCGATGTGCTCAGAGCAGTGTTCAGGAGATAGAAGAGAATGTGGAGTTATTGGGAAACTCAGTCTTGTTTCCTCCATTGAAAGTGGCAAAGAGAGTGGTGCTTGTTAGGCATGGACAAAGTACATGGAATGCTGAAGGGAGGATTCAAGGTAGTTCTGATTTTTCTGTTCTTACTAAGAAAGGTGAGTCTCAGGCTGAGACTTCTAGACAAATGCTTCTCGAAGACAACTTTGATGCCTGTTTCTCCAGGTCTGTCTATTCATCTATCTCTAAGTTTGAATGTCAATATTAGAATAAAGTCAAATTGTTTTTCGCATAAGTTAAATGATGTTGTATGAAACAAAGAGTTGTGAAGAACGGACACAAGAATAAGATAAGCGTAGGAGATGATGATATTGCTTTGGATGTGTGGTAAGACTAGACGAGATATGATTAGAAATGACAACATTAGAGAGAGTTGGGGTAGCACATTTAGTAGAAAATATGGTGGAAACTAGGCTTATGTGGTTTCGGCATGTAGAAAGAAGATGTATAAATACTGTAGTAAAGAGAGTAGATCAGATGAAGGATTAATCAGATCACTAGAGGCACATGTAGATCCAAAAAAAAACTATAAAAGAAACTGCTAAGAAAGATCTAGAGATTGATGAGTTGAATTGAAATATGGTATATGATAGAACATTATGGCGTCATTTGATCCATGTAGCCGATCTTATGTTGTTGTTGTTGTTGTTGTAAAAGCTGTTTGTATAAAGACGTGTAGTAAAGAGAGTAGATCAGATGAAGGATAGTTAGATCACTAGAGACAGAAGTAGGCCTAAAAGAACTATTAAGAAAGATCTAGAGATTAATGAGTTGGATGCAAATATGGTTTATAATAGAACATTATGGCATATTTTGATCCATGTAGCTAACCCCAGTTAGCGGGATAAGGCTTCGCTGTTGTTGTTATAAAAGCTGTTTACATAAGTTGTTTCTACAAGCTCTCCCAAACAGCTTAACAAATGTTTATGCCAACAGATACCAAGTGAAAATATGTGATTAAATTCCGCTTCATTGTTTTATGCAAATGTACAATCTTGCAGGAGGTTTTTTCTAGTTTATCTCTTAATCCAACATTCAGTATTCATTGTTTATTGGTTGTCAATGCCATGTCATTGATTTTGTGTTTTTGTTTGTTTGTTTGTTTGTTCTTTCATATTAGTCCTTTGGCACGATCAAAGAAAACCGCTGAAATCATTTGGGGATCTCGCCAACAACAAATTATTCCTGAGTATGACCTAAGGGAAATCGATTTGTACTCCTTTCAAGTAAGTTTCTGTTTGATCAGTTTCGCTCCAGCTTCGTAAATTCTGTTTCCCATGTAAATTTATTTTATTGAGTTGATCCTTGAGAGTTCAAATTTCCATTACTTTTGTCTTTATTTACAAAGCTTAAATATAAACACAGGAGCTTAAATACTTATATTCAATAAGCTATTAGGCATTTGCCTTATATATGCATATTGAAAAGCGATTGTAGTCCTCAACACTTATTTCACTGAAAGAATAGAACCTGGGTTAGATCAGAATCGAGGAGAGCACACGAGATAACTTTCGCTTATGCTGTTTCTTTGAACTATCTTCAGTAGCTTATTGAAATAGGATAAAATCAACACGTCATTAAGTTATTTTTACGAAGTAGTTAAAATACATATACAAGTGCTTATGTCATAAGATAAATTCAGATATGCCAGTCCAAATACTTCCCAAGTCTTGCTCATACATTATTCACCTGTATGAGATGTGCTGTAAAATGCAAAGGTGGAGTTGTAAAAATTTCACATAGGTTGACAATGGGTAAAATGAAGAAAATATAATCATGGAGACCCATGTATCCAATGCTTTAAGGTTTTTTATCAGAACTTGGTGTCAGTTCATTTTCGTGGCCTTTCAACTTCAGTCCATTAATTAGAGCTCCACCCCGTTCTCTCCCAGGCTTCCTCTCAATGTTGATATCTAATCGAACGTCGTAAGATCCTACGAGTTGGATCGCGAGTTTGACTACCTTGCTCAATGCCGATATCTAACAGAATAGAATGATTAAAATATTGAGAATCTGAATCAAATTCATAATGAATCCATAATTAACCGAATTGAATAAATGTGTGCCTTTTTAGGGACTATTTACGACGTGGTGTGACAAACGTTATTTTTGATATTGTATCTTAGGGTTTGTTGAAGGAGGAGGGAAAAGCGAGATTTGGTTCGGCTTTTCATCAATGGCAGGTGGATGCTGTGAACTTCGTCATTGATGATCATTATCCTGTGAGAGAGCTGTGGGATCGTGCTAGGAGCTGCTGGACTAAAATCCTAGCTCATGATAGCAGGTCTGTTCTTGTGGTTGCTCACAATGCTGTTAATCAGGCTCTTGTTGCCACAGCAATTGGTACCTGTTTCTCCCTCTAAGGAAACTTTGATGATCAAAAGGTTGGAATTTTGTTCATTTGAATTATGTGCTTACGATAACTTCCATTCCAAACAACCAGGTTTGGAGGCAGACTACTTTAGAACTTTACTTCAGAGCAATTGTGGTGTAAGTGTGCTGGATTTCACTCCGAGACCGGACGGTGGCTCTCCCCATATTTGCCTTAATCGCTTAAATCAGGTATATAGTTCATTTACTGGGGTGGAATACGGAATAATGCGTCCGCAATTGCGATTGTGATGCTGTTGTTGAGACCTCTAAAACCATTATGCTGCGACCACAATTGCGATTGCAGACCATAATTTAAAACTATGGATGTAGGGCTTGGCTTTATTATCCCTTTGACAGCTTCAGATTATAAGCTGATGTGAATTTCTGCACTTGTAGATTGTTTTATTTATTCCCTTTTTCTGAAATAAATATTGTTTAACTATCTTCGCAATGTGGACATCGGTTTAGGCTTTCCTTTAAATAGAGTCAAACTATTAATGCAGACGCCTGGTTCACCTGTTGCCGGAGGGAAATCTGGAGGTAGAGAGGCAAGTAAGCGGATCGTACTTGTTTGCAACGGATCTACTCAAGGAAATACAGAGGTAAGAAGAAATGGCTAAAATGTAATATATAAGGGTCATTAGCAAACATGCTAATAATTTGAGTTTCTTATTTATTCCCATTTCTGTGAAATTTATAGCTGATACACTAATGGATACTATTCCTGTGAGGTATTTTTTTCCTAATACTTGTTGAAAAGTACTTTGCCAAGTTTTCATTTGACTCATTCTAAGTTTCTAACATCCAATACTTGTTTGTTGCAATGGATGTTTACTCACTTTTATGTGGTTGAGATTCTTTAACTGCTCCTCCATGGTAAGAAGTCTTACGTTGGATTAGAAAGAGGCTAGTTCCACAACTCAGACTTGTGACGTTCTAGTCACATAGAAGCAATTTCAATGATTTCACAAGAGCTCTCCTTCAACCCCATTCTTCTAATTAATATTTTTATGTTTAGCACAAGGTAATGTAGGAGGCCTATGCATTAGCCACACTTTGAGCTAGAATGGCTCTTGCATGATGGGGTGCTATGAACCTAGATGCTTAAAAAATGACAAAGTATCAGTGTCCAACATGTATCCAATATCGACAAGTGTCCGACACTTTCAGATACGTACCCTAGAAATATGGAATAAATTATTTTAAAAAATATTTCCACCGATACATCTTATATACTTCTTACCAACTAAAAACATAATTATCATCTGGATATGATACATCTTCCCTACATCATGCTTACTACAGAAACAAAATTGTATGTTTTTTGTGACACATGTACAGTTGAAAGACTATTCAGATATTGGTGGGGGAAAAATATGTAACAATCTGTGTGTAAGGAACCATGGCCAATTGGACTTTAAAACATGCACTTAGTGCGAAGCTACGTCTAAAAGCTTCATGTTAGCACATGGTGAAAAGATTGCAAACATGAAAACAAACACGCTATGCCTTCTTGTTGTGATCCTCATAACTCACAAGTACATAATTGTGATCATCATACAGTGACTATTGATATGTTTGTGTATTAATCCGCAATAAGCATCATGAATGTCTCTTTACAAATATTGTGCATTTATGCACAAATTTTGGTTAATATTTGCTTGTGTCGTATCTTGGTTTTCTAAGTTCCCTGTCCATGTCATGTTTGGGCTTCTTAGGATATGTTAGATAATCATGCACACGCTTTCACCCAACAACGTAAGCTTTTGGAATAGTTTATTCATGGCAGAAAGATACTAAAAGTTTTATCTCAAATGCAGTTCTTCATGTTAGGTTTCTAAACGAACTACCTTATTATAACAGGACGGTGTTCTTTTTGGTGGTGATCAACCATTGAACATGCTTGGTGTTATACAGGTATTGATCCATTTATCGGAAATAAGTGGGAATAGATAGAAGAAGTTATCTCATCTGACCTTTTTCATGTATAACAGTCTCAGAAATCTGCAGAGCTACTTCTTGATTTGAAAGTGAGTTCCGTAATTAGCAGTCCTAACAAATCTTCTATTGAGACAGCCATGGCCATATCCCAGGTAAGCTCGCTTTTGCTACTTTTCACTTTGTTCCATCATGCTAAATTGTTAGTCCCGTCATGCCGACAAACTACTATTTCCTATGTTAATATATTAGTTGCAAACATGATTTAAATTGCATTTGTGGTTACTCTACAAACATTTATATTGCGGTAAATGTGGCCACAATTTTGGTTGCGATGTTGTTGCGGAGACCTCTAAAATCATTATATTGTGGCCGCGATTGTGGATCACAATTTAAAACTTGCAAGTATTTGCATCTGCTTCTGAAAAGACCCTTGTTTTGAAATACCTATTAAACTTAATACTTATAAGGTTTTCTATTTTTTCCCTCACTATTGTTGTAGTCTAATTAAACTGTTAGACATGATTTTAGGTACAAGAGGCTGCAGATTGCTTGGGTGCTGACTGTGTGCCACGCTATGTTGAGACGAAGCAGAAGGAGGATCTTGATATTGAAACTATATTTAAACAATCCAAAAAGGCAAGTAACTTACAGTTTAGATGTGTTTGCATATGCCTTGAAACATGATTTGTCACTCACAAACTATTTGATTTTCGTAATGAAATTGAAGACTACTAATTAATAGAGTATTTCATGATAGGAATGATCTTGACCAAGCAATGGTCATAAGAATTTTCCAAATACCAATTGAAATGTAGAAGGAAACATGTGGTCATGTCAATGTACCAAGAAACATAGTTATCAATATCTTACTATACATACATGGAGTATCTCAATTCTATCCAAATCAATATGAATCTATAGTGTGTATCTACATTGAACATGAATCTCATCTTGAATCTCGATTTGTTATGATGAATCATGATTCGATTTAATGAATCACTAGCTAAACTTGGTGTAGCCAGCCACTTTTTTTGTTAACTTTGTATACCGGTCCACTTCTCTTTATCCTTTGATTAATGACCAGAATCTTGAATTTTTTTAGACGAGTAGAAGATATATTAGTATATAGGTTTTCTATGTCGCTTCTTTTTACTTAAAAATATTGTACTTTTATTTTAATGTATCTTAAACTTAATTGTAATATTCACTATTTTGAAAATAGGTCTTTCAATTCACAACTCGAATCTCGATTTGAACCTGCCAAGAAATATTTAAACTAGGAAAAAGTTTCAATTAGTCTTAGGTGCTATTAGTTGCTTCTAATTTTGATCTTCTCATTTATTGCAGGATGTATCCAGTTTTCCTCCATTTCAGCCTGGATGGTTAAATAAAGTTGAAGATGAATTCAGAACAGCATTATGGGATCAATCTGGAAAAGCCTGGCTATCCCTTTTGGATGAAATATCTGATGAATCTAGATCAGGAGACGTTGTCGTTACAGTTTGTCATCCTGCGATTCACATAGGACTAATGGCGCACTGCCTTAACTTGACCGAGGAATGGCTGGGATCATTTCATCTTGATGCAGGGAGCGTTAGCGTCCTCGACTTCCCCGATGGCCCTAAGGGAAGAGGCGTAATCAGGTGCATAAATTATACTGCACACTTGGGAAGATGGTCCATCCCTATTACAAGACCAACAGAGGATGCTGAAGAGTTTTAACTGTAAATTTATGATTCTGAAATGACACTGAACAATCAGTTGTAAATGTATGATTTGAGGCGTGATAGTGAAACCAAAATCTTTCAGGGTATGTGACCTAAATGCATTCGTTTTTCTCCTTCAAAGATTAAAATATACCCCTCCAAGACCTAGCTTCTTCTTGTTGCATTTGTAAAAGCGTATTTGAGCTTATCTTATGACATATAAGAAATCATGTAATTATTTGAAAGAGCATATAAAATTAACGGATATGTCTATAAGTTGTTTGAAGTTTATTTTCACACTCTGCAATATGGCTTATAAAAGTAGTTTATGCAAAGTTATACCGAGTTTATACCATTCCCTCTTAAATTATATAACAAATTTATACATAAAAGGCTTATTGAATAGAGCATAACTCAATTGGCAGGGATACTGTGACCTGCTAGGGTCAGGGTACGAACCCCAAATTCCCCACTTATTCACTTAAGAGTGACCTAGGTCAGTGTCTCAGTTGTCCTGAATTTTTCTTTCTCTCATAACAACAATTCAAAATACTGATGCTTTAACTGCTGGTGCCTGGTGAATGCTAAACATGTTCATGACTTGAACAAATTAGAGAAGTGCAATAATTTTTTGTCAGAACTCAGTTTGAATATGTCAAGAAACATACAAGAAGTAGTTGTTTAATAAATGGCAATTCGTTATAACACATTTTTTTTATGTTCTAGTATTTTGGTTTTTGCCACTTGTATAAAAGAATAAAGGAAATCTTCCTCCTTTATGCTGCTGTTGACCTTGACCATAGATATGCAATACACATATTGTGCAGGTCTTATCTTTAGACATGAAAAATATTCCATTTTATTTGTCACACACTCTTAGAATTTCATAAGTCATTAATGACATCAACTATATAAATTGGCACACTGTTAAATTTTATAGACTTTCAGATTCAATGATTAATATATCATTTGATCCGTCCCATCACACATAGCTAGTTGTTGATTTTACCGACATTGTCAGCTGTATATATATTTTCCATACATACTCATGCCTCATGGATTATATTTTATTAGGGCAAAAAAAAATAATTCCGGGGAATTTAAAGTGTCATTTTCATCAATTAAATTTAATTCAATTTTCTGATAGCATGAAAATGGACTCTTCAACAAACTTCCAATAAAGCAATGTACAAAATCTCAACTAAAGATGATGTTTCTTAATTTTTCACGTTTTTTGGTATACCTTTGTAATTTTTTACTCATATTTAAAGGAGACTGACTTGGAAGATTAATTAATTGCACATGCTTATGTACATAACGTGTTATATTTACATTGTTTTGGTTATTACTTGTTTAGATTAGTACTATTTATATACTATATATAGAATATTTAATAGAAAAATTCAGGAGAGGGAACAAAAACCACCACTACATATGGATCTTGCCTAGGAAATGGAGTTAATAGAGAATTTCATGTCCACTGACTTTGTGTTTATGGTTTTTATATTATAATAATTTTAATTTCCTCTACCTATTCCTTAAAATATTTCACCAAAAGAAAGGAAATAGATAAATTAAATATTATCATTCCTTCAATAAAAAATGTCATTAACAAGTTGGTACTTGGTAGTTAGATGAATATTTTGTTTTGAGGGAAGTTGGTAGGCAGATGATACCCACTACCACTACAACTAACTCTAATAGCTTTTTTTAGATAAATTAAAATTAGTTATCACACTAATTTTAGAAACTTTTTTATCTGAGCCGAAAGGAACCTATATCGAAAGGGCGGAGTTGATGAAGTGTGGCGGATGACATCAGTGATTGAGTTCATCGAAGATGAATCGTACACACAAGTGCTCTGACGTGCAAGTTACTTTATAAATGAGGTGGGTTAGGTGTCTTTTCTTTCGGTGCAAATGTTTATATATAGACGAATACTCAAGAGATTTGAGCGAAAATCACTTGAGTCCGTTTACGAATTTCTGACTTGCTTTGGAGATAAGTGTCTGATCTTGATCACTTGAAGATGATGTGCTGGACGAATTAAGAATTTGTGTTTGATCCAATATGATATATTATCTAATTACTTAAGAAAAACCAAGAATTTTTTCAATAAATTAAAGATCCAAATACTTATTTCAGTTGAGAAATTATAAAATTTTTTAAGTTAATCCAAATTAAACTTAGGTCAACTAATCGGTTGTCATGATCACCATGTTATTAGTTCTAACTAATTGAATTGAATTGCATATGCAAACAAACATATGCATTGAATTTAATTGTTCTGATTCCCTCAAATATTAGTTTACATGGCCAGTTGATATATTGTATTGATTTCATTTTCGTTTTGTCGTTTTCGTTCTTTTTCAAGTTGATCGTCTCTAAAAAATCATAGCTAGAAGCCTAGTAGCACCCCATGTCATGTGTAAATGTAATATTCTTCTGACAGTGTAACTCAAGAAAATGCTTGGCAGTCACTCCATCAATAGTACGTCTTTGAATTTGTGTAGTTTCAATTTGTTTTAATTTTTTCCTAAACTTTAGTTGTTTTAGAAATTTAAGAATTAATCAAACAGTTTTTTCCACTATAAACAATGGATAAATTAGTTTTATTTTACTTTTATTACAGGTACTATATAGTAGAGTTTGTATTGAAAATGAGTATCTCCTTGGAGCACATTTTAACTAGTATTTTAAATAACTGAGATTAGTGATAAAAGTTTTAAGAAAAGACAATACATAAGGTGCATTTTCTTGGATGCTTTTTGTAAGGTTTTTCACATAAAATTCACCTTTTATGGTTGTAACAAACTTTGAGATTTTTAAGACAAAAAAAACTTAAAAAAAAGTTTTGGATTTGAGAAATTATTGGTAGTTTTTTTTGTTGTTGTTGAGAGAAAGCAACTTATATCATTTCATTAAAAATTGGATCAGTAATACATGTTGAAAACACAGAAGGTAGTACTAGATGTAACTGCCTTAACTACAGCATGCACAACCTCATTTGCTTGCCTCATAATAAACTCGACCTGAGAGTTTGCTAAATAAGTGCTACAGAATTGGATACTACTATCCATAATAGAACCAAATTCGGTGACATCTCCACAACCTTTGTTGAAATAATCGGATACTCTTTTGAGTCAACCTCGAAGTCAACATTTGTAAGTTGAAGTTCATGTATCCACCGAATTGCATGATGTAAACCCAGGGCCTCCCCAACATCAACAGAACAAACCGGAGTGAACCACGTGATTTTTGAACAGACATGGTTCCCATATGAATCTCAGATGCACATTCCCAATCCTACCTTATTGGTGGTATTTGAAAAGGATGCATCAACATTACATCTGTATCTTCCACTCCTCAGTTACTTATTAGTATTTTATGTGAAGAATCATACGAAATACACATAAAAAAAGTACATAACTGTATTCTCTATTATGAAAAATACATGTAATTATCTTTTCTAAAAACAAGGGCATTGACACACAAGTTTGGTTGCCGATGAATGTGATTAACTTGAATAATCTAACCACGTAGATGTATAAGATGAAGGATCTCATGAAGAAGAGGTTGAAGATGAATGATTGAAATAAACTAACTCCGGATCTTATATATTAGCCACATGACTTAATCAGTTTCTAGAATGACATGGGTAAGATGCATTTCTCTAACAATTTGACATCAAAAAAAATACCCTACAATCCGACAAGTAAAACATTTCATGTTGCATGCATATAAAATGTTTTGATATATATATATATATATATATATATATATATAATTTTGAAAACTATATTGTCAATTTATTTTATAATTAAAATTCTTAAAATATTTATAAAAACTCTATTAAATAGCACGAGCTCTCATAATAGAGTGGGCCTAGTTTGTGGGTGTACAAGAGTGGGTCATTGTAACAGTAGCTTCAGTTAAATCTACAGTATTGTCATTGAATTCCATATTTAAAGCTGAAGTTCATTTAGATTAAATTGTACTCCCCAAAATCAATGTCACTTTAAAACATTAAAAATAATTCAGAATTGTTTAGTACTGCAATAACTATAATCGTTAAATCAATATTCAAACCCATAATTGAATTATCCACTGTATATGTATTATTGGTCGAAAGGAATCAACATTTTCCTCCACTGGTTTTTATCAAACAGGTAGTAGTACTGGATATTCACATGACATTTATTTGTTTAGATACGATCTCTGCAAATTCAAGAACTGTTGTTTTTAGTTCTTGATGTCATATGTTACCAAATAAAATCACATCATATGGCGGCTGACTCAATAAGCTGATGTCAAAGACTAAAAACTTACATAAATTAAAACGAAAAACACTATAATTGTGATGACTAAAATCATATATATTTAAACCGAGACCAATTCTACAGTACACAAGTTAGACAAATCTTACATTATGCTTAAACTAATCTCACTATTAATTAATTCTAGGGTAGAAAAGACACTTGTGCATGATGCAAAATAATTTTATTTATTCAAGTTAGATAAAGAATTTAAACCTAAGTTTTTTTAATCTTTTTTATGCATATGATATTGATTTTTAATCTTTTTTATGCATATGATATTGATAGATTCGTTTTGGAACAAGTATAACGCACGGTTTGAAGTTTGAATTCTCCGAAGGAATATATAACTAGATAAAAAGACAGCAAAAAGTTAATTCATTAGCTAGCTGGCTAGCTGGCCCAATTGGTCCATCAACTACCTATATTCCCGCTAATATGTTACCACCATCTTTCAAGTTAATTTTTCACCATAAAAAAATAAAGAAGATCTACAAAGTCTAAACTCTATTGCCAAAACAAAGTTGAAATTCAACTTTGTCAGTTAAAGTTGTTCCAAGATATGTTCGTGGTTTGGATGGAATTTCTTGGTACTACATAAGGCCAAAGGAACAATAATTTTCCTTTTAGTTGGATTCCACCTATGCTCTTTTGAATTGTCACCTTCACTTGGTCGTTTAGTTGCATTGCATATAGATATATATCATCCTTTAGAATCTTAGTTGTGATCAATGTTTTACATCAAATGAGATAGAAGAAAACAATGGGGTCCAACAAAAAAAAGAAGAAGGAATTTGAATTCCACGCACTTAGGGATTTAACACTTTGATGCAATCAACACATTTTGTCCAATATCGATTTTATCGTTATCGATGTTAAAATGTGTTTAATCAATCTCGGTCTTATCATTATTGATGTGTTGATAATTGTGTGAAATCTCAATTCTCCAACCACAAGGTATCTGTATTTAAAATATAAACATTGTAGATATCAAATATCTATCATCAGTGTCACATAAAGCGACATTATTGGTTAATCATAAAATATGAATTTGATTCATGATCATGTATCTCTAGTCTACCTCAAGACTTCAACCTGCTACCAATATGAACTTTTCTAAAGTATATGCCTAGACAGAATAGGATAAAGTAAGCCATATATGTGGCCTACTAGTTTAAACACAAAAGGGTTAAGGAATGTCGAGGTTATTGAAGTGAAGATATATGCACTATATACCTTTTAATTATCTTCTACAGCTAGCTAGCTTGGATTTTTGCATTTACTTTGTAGTTTGTTAACGACATAGGGAATTTTGAATTGAGGGAATCATATAATTTTGAAAGGAATATGGTTCTTCTACTTTATTAGGGGAAAGTTAATACTGTAGATGAAAAGATAAAAAAAGTTAGCATGCCCTCTTTATAACCTGAATCATAAGAAGCATGCATTCTCACTCACCTTTTTTTTAGATCTCCCCTTAAATAGGTCAACTAAAACTTCGTTTGTACAATTTAGATGATAGAAGACTATAAAAATATTTGATACGATAATACATGAGATCGATTATGCAATTTTACACTTCTTAACACTTATTGTGTGTGAGTTCGACTTTAATTTTTAGAAGCATAATTAATTCTTATACATGTATATGAGATATGTAGCGCCGACGTTTCACATTGAAGACATTTTTGATGTCCGGCAAGTGTTAGTATTGAACATCGACATAGAACCGATATATTATATAATATATATCCCATTTTCATATTATTATGTAAATGTTGCACCCGATATTTGTATTTGTGTAAGTTGCAACCTTATCACAATTTTTAAGTCCCAATTGCTTTTACATATTTGCAAAGTGGAGAGCATAACTGCAAATTAGGTGCTTTGTAATCTTTGTTATTACACTACTTTGCATAAGTGTGATATAAATAATTCTTACGTTTACCATAAGCAAGGTTGAATGTTGATTCATAATGAGGAAGCTAGAACATGCCCCACGAGCAAAGCAAATTAATTAACTTTACGGGGTCCATGTCCCAAACAACATGCTCTCATACAATTGTACTACATCTCATCAACTAGTGAAAGTAATGATGCCCCCCTTGTGCGCTGGTTCATGTCTATGACTGATTCCCCCATTCCCTATCCATTCTTTCCCATTTAATTTCAGACTTACTTATCTCTTTATATTTATTCTTAAAAATTGTACTTGAATACAATCCTACAAAATCGGCGTAAAAGTCGAGTAGTGTCTTCTCTTTAAATTTTTATCAAGAGTTTTATCTATTTGATATGAAACTTGGATTTTTCTCAATACACCCCTCACACCCAACATTATTGGACTTAATGCATGTATATAAATGATGGGTGACCCAATCAATAGACTCTAATGTCATGTTGAAATTTGGAGTCTAACCCATCTTTACAAAACCAGTTTATAAGGTGAGAAGTGCATCATCTTTATAAACTCTTATCAAAAGTCTTATCTATCTGATGTGAGACTTGAATTTTTCTCAATAATTTGGTCATAGGATCAATTTTCATATTAAAAAATTAGATAAAATAGGAGTCTTTTATCTTATTTATTTACTACATTTCGACCAGTTTTTGTCTCGTTCAAGTCATTAAAAAGTTTGTGAGTTGGTCTTTTAAATTTTTTATTAAAAAATTATCGAGGTGGCTTGCCACGTTTGATTGTTAGTAATAATATTTTCATTAAAAAAATCCACAAAAAAAATCTCCATCTTCTTCTTCATATGTTCACCATCACATTCATCATAATCTTTAAACCCATAAAAATCTCATTATCAAATCAACATCTTAATCTCCAAATTTCATTGGCTCAAGATCAAAGCCCAAACTCTATCATATAAAAAAAAACTTAAAAAAACATCATCCAAAAATCTTAAAAGGGGGTTTTGAGTTAACACAAATATTGCTTTGCAACCTTTCCCTAAATCAAAATTCAGACCGCCAAAATCAAAACCAAGAAAACCCAGAATCTTTCCCTAGATACTTTTTATCCAACCATTCTTCTGAGGAAGGTGGATTCCTGGTGAGCGGAGAATTTGTGAGGATGGTGAATTCAATATGAGGAACAAGAATATAAGGTTTCTAGGTTCGACGAGAAGAATGGAGGTTATTTGGTTTCAACGAAAGTTATGGGGAAAAAGAAGAATGGAAGGCGAGTTGTGGGTTTTTAGGGTTTCGACAGGAAGAAGAATGGAAGGTGAATTTTGGTTTTGATTAGCTCGACAAGGAGGTGGAGGGTGAGTTTGCGAAGGATGAGTTCTTTGGAAGAAGAATGATGGATGAGTTTGATTAGGGACGAAGGATGAGTTTGTGAGGGATTAATGGTGTTTTTGTTAGTACGTTTGACGATGGATGGAGAGGTGAGTTCGTGAAGATTTATAATTTTCATGAAGTGGGGGGTTCAAAGTTTGCAACACATCAAAATCTCAACATTGATTTCACCGATTTTCGAGTTTAACATGAAGATTAAGAGATAAGAAGATTTATAGGGTTGGTGTTTTCTAGGTTTTGATTTAACCACTTAGGATTTTGATTTGAATTTTATGAGTTTGAAGAAGAAAAAGATGATGTTGATGTTGATGATGAACATACAAAGAAAACGATGAAGATTTTTTTTGTATTTTTCGAACCCCAAACTTTGCATATATTATGCATTGTTTCTACCATCTAAGCTAAGCTCACGAAGATCAGACTTAATGAAAAATTATTACTAATAATCATATATGTCAAGCCACCTCAATTTTTTTTCTTTCTAACTTGTATTGTTTTATGAGTTAAAGGATTTGAATGAGATAAAAAAATAAAGGAACCAAATGTTACAAATAAATAAAATAAAGACTTCCTAGTGTAATTTAAAGATCCTTGGTGTAATTTTGTAAAAAAATAATGTTTGTCATTTAAAAAATAAATAATTTTAGTTAACTAAATTATTTTTAATTTACTACCAGAAATTAATGATTTTCTAAAGTTTAATACTACAATTAAAAAATTGACTTTCTTTAAAAAATTTCATTCATTTACTTTTTTTTATTCTAAAGAAACTAATGGCGAAACTTTCACACACTCAGTATCAGGGTATTTACATTTTTTATATACAAAAAATCATCTATTTACTATAAAAAAAATAAAAATTCAGAATGAATTATTTATTATCAATTTAATGTAGAGTGGATATTTTGAAATGTATATTGTTCTGGTGTACTTGTTTCATCTTTTAATTCTATCATGTAGTGCAGTTGGGAAAGAAAAAGTATTTGAATCAATGCATCCCCATGACCATGAGATATTAAAGCATTGAACGTCCAATTTCCATCGACCCTCCCTTTTTTTGGGTGGTTTTCTCCAACCGAACTAGAACATTATAAATTTGTGAAGTTGGTGACATAAATTAAAGTTGTATGAAAGGTTTCAGAAACAGAGAAGGGGACACATGGGACAGTTAGAACAGCTTGTCAAGACTTCAATTTTATTTTGGTTTCCAATGTATAATATCCTAAGCATGTAAATGCATAGATTAATTTATTTGAGGATCCAAGAGTATTTTAAAGGTGGCCTCTTTCAATTGAAAATTTTCATACTCATGATTAAGAAATTCAACCAATGATTGCATACTTACAAAATCTAGAATGCTTACTACTTGAACTATCTCAATTTATTCACAACTTGAAGTTTGATCAATGTTTTAAAAGTTGGAATGGAGATAAAATCACTAGAAATTAAAATATATACAAATACAAAAGAAAAATAACTGAGATAAAACTCCGGTTAAACTGACATGTTCCTAGTTCAACAGTTGAACCGATTCGTTTGGTTTAATTATAAAATGTTGATTTGTATTTTTTTTACTCTTTGATTTTTAGGTGAATGGATGGGCCTTGCTTATCCGATTTCTTTTTATTCAAAATTTAACTAAGATAAATGAAGTCTAATAAAAAAGATGTTCTAACTAAAATTTAAACTTTGGTACTGAACGATTCGTCTTTAACTAGAGTTCACTGACAACTTGAATCACGGAAATTTTCTATAGATGACATCAATGACCATTTTACAATCGTTTACATGGAGATTTAAACTTCGTACATTGAAGTTATAAAACTAAGTTCTTATGACTGAGGTAGCACCTCAATTGTTTTTATTAAATACTATGTGTTCGTCTGTCCGCTTTTTTTACTGCGCTAAAGTGTGTAACTCATAAACATTATGTTTTTTTTAATGTTGGTTTATTTTTTCTTGATACATTTCGGACGCTAGTTAAAAGAAAGATAATTCATGTACATGATATATAAAATCGAATTAGATCAAGTTATGAAGTTCAAATTATTGAGTTTCAATTGTGAGTGGTTAAGTCTTACATCCCCTATGAATGAATAAAATGATAGATATATAAGAGAGGCGACTCATATACATAATGCATTAAGTTTTTGGACGGTGACGTGGTGTTTTCCTCTCTTGTTGATACATATATTGTCCTTCACTTTTCTCTTCTTCTATCTCCTGACTTTCTATCTCTCTCTTTGATTCACTCTCTCTGTTCATTAAAAAATAAAAATATAATCAAGATAGAATGAGATTAAGAGAGATAGAAAGTTAAACTAAGAGAGATAGAGAGTTAGACGATGATCCAATTTACTCTCTTGTGGTTTTGGAGTTTTTGATTCATTGTTGCTTCTGTTGCCCTTGGACTCTTCCACACAAATTCATTAATATCACAAGTTTTAATAATAAGTTTCCTTTTTTTTAAATTCATTATTATAAATATTGAAAAAAGATGAGACATTTCTCACCTTATATACTGGTTTTGTGAGGTTGTGTTAGACACAATCACGATTTCTAAGATAATATCAAAACTGATGAGGCGTGAATTTTTTCCATACAAATTATGATCTCATTCCTATGTTTTTTCTTTAAATTACCAAACTACATTATCACTTGTAAAAAAATTGTTATTTCAATAAATTAAATAACTAATTCAGAATTTGTCAATGGAAAATACACATTGGATCCAAAAAAATTGGTTCAAATCGCGCTAGTCTAATGCCTTTAAAAAAGATAAACGTAAATCTCTTTATAGTTGATCTATAAATTCAAAAGTCCTCTATGACTAAAATTAATTAGAATATCATCTCCTCACTTTAAAATTTTCTCGTATAAAAAATAAATTTGCCATATTTATTTTTTCTACTAGGTTACCAAAAAAATAATCTTATTAGTTATTTCTACGAGTAGTCATAAACTCATAGGAGAAGAGGTTATGGGATCTAAAGGCCAAATTTATTTTGAGGGTCCAAACATCACTGTCACATGTTCAGGACATCCCCACTATACTATTCATTTTGTCGGTTAGTGTGAGAAAAAGGAACAAACATATTTATCCTCTCATAATTTTTATTTATTTTTGCTTCGAATTCGATGGCCCCCTTAGATAACCTAACAAGGCAAACCATAAGAGAAAAAAAAAGTTTAAATTCTATGCATTATAAGTGTAAAACGTTTATATCATCAGAAAATCATAATTACTATATAAATAGTTCTAGGAATAGTTATGATTATAATAAAATTAATTTTTTTTAATAATCTAACAATTATAATTAACTGAGATATAAACAACAACGTTACTGAAATAGGAAATGTTTGAGGACTGTGATGGTGTGATATATCTACCCATATTAATTTGCAAAGCAAGCTCTGAATTTTTTCAAACGGCATATGAAAATACTACTAGAGAATAAAATAATCCTCTAAAAGATGTAGAAGATAAAATAATTTTTTGTTTTTTATTTATTACATTAAACGTTGTAAAGTCCAAACAAAAGGTGAGAAATAAATTGAATTTATTATTTTATTTTGTCTCTCCTTTTTCACTTGTGTGTCCGTTTGTTCCACTTTCAACCATAGACCCGTAACGCATGAGCCTAATAAATTACTCCTCTAGTAGTAACGTTTTCTCCTTAATTGTTGTCCTCATTAAATCACCTTACCCAAGCCACTTCATCTTTTCTTTTACGGCATTTATTCATTCAATCAAATATGTAGATTATGTTAAAAGCAACACAAATTTTATGTCGTTAAAAAAATTGAAAAAATGAGTATACCAAGAAACTCACAACATCTAAATTAATAGATTGAGATTGTAAAACATCTACAACATAGACAAAATTAAAGCGATCGAGGTATCATCGGGATCATGATTGAATTTGTAATTAGTTGAACCATTTATGCCAATTCGAACAGAATAAACAACACAATTAGACAAGAAAACCAAACTATGTTGCACAAGACGGCTAAATAAAAAAAAACTCAAATCTCCGTTGTTGACATTTATTGGGATACGAGAAAAAAAAAGACCTAGATTGATTCCAAGCGAGTTGAGTTGAGTTCCGAAAACTCACCTTAAAGTTTAACGAACATTAATAAACATATTTACCGATCATTCATCAAAGAATCATCGACGTTACACATGAGTACTCTTGTAAAATACTCTCTTCATCCTATATTAAGTGACACACAGTTGACCCCGTCACACATACCAATGCATATTTTTTTATTCTTAATATCTATAATTATGTATTAGAAAAAATTACGAAAATTTAATATTTTGAAAATATTCATCGAGACGAATCCAACAATATTTTATATGATATTATTTATCTATTAAAGAGTGGCCCCGAATACTCATTAACATTTCCCATCTTTATATATTAACAAAAAAAATATGGTCAAAATATAATAGGTCAATATTACACATTTTTAAATATGTCATCTAATATGGGACGGAGGTAGTGCCATTTTAAAAGAAAACAAAACTCATTTGCAATTTCATCAAATTAGGTTCTAAATAATCCTCAAAATTAACTAACTGAGTCACACATTTCTATACAAGACCCTAGTTTTCTATAAGAGAAACTCCAACTTCTTTTTAAACTTTCTTTCTCTTTCGTTCATCGAGGAGGGGTGGTTTTAGGTCATTTTTTGACCTAGAATCACCCCTCTACATCTTTTTCCTCTTTTCTTTCAATCTAAATAAGTGGTTTTCACATCTATCAAGTTTTTCCTTTAGTGTTTTTTGTGATTTCGTCGTCTAAGTGCGGCTTTGTGTTGTTCGCCGTCTTATGCGTCGTTCGATTTCGCGTCTTGTCGCGGTGTTTATTCAGTTCCTATTGAAAGATCTACATTAGTCAATTACAAATTCAACCAATGATTTGGACGTCAACGTTGCAGATCCGGAAGCATGGGTATTTCGGTGACTTAGGTTTTATCATATTATTTGTAGGCATTTTGCCGTTCTTGTATGCTACTAACTTGGGTGCTGTGAGTATGTTCGCAGATTCACCCTTTACATTTTTAGCAATGTTTGTATCTAGGGATGTTCAAATCCAAACCAGTCCAAAATAAAACCGCAAACGACCCAAAAAAACCAAAAACCGCAAAAAACTGAATATTTTTGGATGTTGTTTTGGAAAAACCGCTATGATCGGATCAGATTTCAGATTGCCTTTTCAAAACTGAACCGAACCAAACCGAACCGTAAAAGTAAATTTTTATACTTATTTATTATTTTATTAGTATTATATATTGCACTAATATATTGCTTATTGGTATTTAATCTTATATATTGCTTTAATTTAATCTATATTATTACTACTTCATCTATTTCAAATATAATCAATCATTTTCATTGTGTAATGTTAACTTTTTAAATAAATTTGTGTCATATTTTGTATCAAACCTTTCATTTTATTGTGTATGAGTAATATTAATATTAATAAAAAAAATTACATGTCACACTTTGGATATCCAAAAACCGATCCAAATTAAACCGCATATATTTGAATCGGATCGGTTCGGATTTTTTTAACATAATCATCCAAACCGAACCGAACCGCACGTAATTTTTATTTTGAATCGGTTGATTTTTTACATCAAAACCGATCCAAACCGGACCGCGAACACCCCTAGTTTTTAGGATATGTACTACAACTAAAAAGAAGGATAGAATTAGTATCACAATGATAATATATATGTTCAATATAAAAAGTACAACCAAGTCTTGGTCTTCTGTATTTTTGTTTTTAATTATTCCCATAAGAATCCATTAATTTCCATGTGCTCCTTATTGTATTCTTTTTATTTCTCTTTTAATTTCTTCCATTCACACATCCTTATCTCTCATCATCTCAAGACGTTTCTGTTATCCACCCAAATTTTGTCATTTCAAATTTCACACTTATTTTATTTAGTCAATATTGTAATTAGTTTTTTACTCAAGCATAGCATATATTCCTCCGTGGGAAACTAAAATTTTTGCACTAAAAAATCTACTAGTGGAACAATAAATTTTTCACATTAACTACCAAGTGAGACCTAGCATGCCTTTGAAAATTGGTGGGCAATTTACCCAAACCAATAAAAACCAGCCACGTGTCATCCATTATAAAAATAACTTCTTTTTTTTTGTGCAAAAACATTTATTATTTTATTTTACAATTTTAGCATGTATTTTATTATTTACATATTCACCCCATTTTAAATTAATGATATTTTACGATTTAAACCATCAAATCAATTAGATTTTCCTTTCAATCCA
>Ga0228711_1004328_pt1 | contig 21860 bp, 17 predicted proteins | sample MedpolnodulmetaG_2_FD_177996 | JGI IMG/M metagenome (GOLD analysis project Ga0228711, IMG submission 177996) | Root nodule microbial communities from Medicago polymorpha collected in Santa Monica, California, United States - brown nodules | ecosystem: Host-associated > Plants > Roots > Nodule...
TGAATGGTTTTAGGTTTAGTTATGTTTATGTTTATTGAAATGTGAATGTTTATGTTGAAATGATGATTATAATGATTATATTGAATGTTTATGTTTATATTGAAATGTGAAGGTTATAATGTGAAGGTTATATTGAGATGTGAATGATTATATTGAGATGTGAAGGTTTAGTTTAGATTATATTGATATGATGCACACAAAGTGTTTTATTAAGTTATGGAAATGATGTTAAATTTTTAATTGTTTGTGTAGATATGACTGAGCAGGACCCGATTGATCCATCTAAGATGATTGGCGGTACGCGTGCTCAAACACAAAGCTACCGGAAGGAGAAGGAGAGGAGAAACACACATATACCGAAGAGGGGAAGAGGTCGGAGGGGGGATGGTTCAGGGACTTCTCAGACTACACATCCTAAAGAGTCACAGGTTGTTGACCCGTCAGAGGTTGTTGACCCGTCCGAGGTGGAGTACCTGAATTATCAGGATCAGGTACACCACGATGTCACTGATGGTGGGTATGACCAGGATCATATACCAGAGCAGCAACATAGACCAGACGATGATGACATTGCTGCAGCGGCTGCCCCAACAGTGTTACCTTTGGAGCCTCCCTTTCTTGGGGGACCGGAAAATATATCTCTGCTGCACTCTTATGCCAATCATGTGGCATTGACGCTTTGGTATAATTCAGATAACGTAAGTGTTATTTTTTTTACTTTTTAATCATGTGTGTTTGTTTAATTATTATATCAACTTTTATATGTGTTTTTGTTTAAGTCTTTTCTTTATGTTTAATTATTTTCTTTATATTTTCTTGATTTCAACTTTTATTATTTTCTTTATGTTTAATTATGATTTAAATTGGTTTTGTTATGTGTTTTTTTTAAGTTTTACATGTGTTATGTCTTAGATTAAAAATACGTGCAGCAATTTAAATTTGTGATTTTTATTTTTGCATGAGTTAAGTTTTATTTTGTTTAGTTAGATGTTTACAATTTTTAAACTATGTTTATTTTTCTATTATTTCAGGTTCGTAAGGTGCGTGTTGTAAAAGCGATTAATCATGGGAATAAGATTTTGAGTCTCGGACGTCCAAACGAGAATCAAAATTGGTTTAGGGGTCCGCTTAGGGAGAGCGGGTTATATGATTTGGTTTATCTGGGCTACGCCACTGTGCCTCATGCTTTGATGATGACATTATGCGAGAGGTGGAATCCCAAGACCAGCACTTTTCACATGCCCTTGGGGAAGATGATTGTGACTTTGGATGATGTCGCATGTCTTACGCATCTTCAGATTGAACAGCGGATGTTGAGCCATGGGAAGAAGATGTTGAGACATGAAGCCTGTGCACTTTTGGTGAGGCACTTGGGTGTGTCGCAGAAGGAGGCAGAGAAAATTTGTGGTACAGAGTATGGTGGGTACATTAGTTATCCAAAGCTGAAGGAATTATATACGAGGTACCTTGGTAGGGCAAACATATTGGCGGATATAGAGGATCCAGAGGAGCTGGAGGAGTTGGGGAGGGTTAAGAAATTTTGTGTGAGGTGTTATCTTCTATATCTTGTAGGATGCTTGTTGTTTGGTGATAGAAGCAACAAACTCATCGAGTTGGTCTATCTGACGACCAAGGAGGAGGGCTACGCGGGGATGCCTAATTATTCCTGAGGAGGGATGACACTGCCATACCTATACGTCGAGTTAGCTGAGGCCTGTTTGCCTTGAGACAGAGCTCTTGGGGGAAGTGTGACACTGCTCACTGTAAGAAATTTATTTATGTGAACCTTAACTTTTATTTGTTTGTTATATTTTTTTTTGCGTAATAATTTATAAATGTGATTTGTTTGGTTTGTGCATGCATGGTTTTAGGCGCATTTTCCTAAGTTTTTCGGTGTTGATCCCAACACCGACTATATTGAAAACTATCCGGTCACAGCGAGGTGGAAGCTACAAAAGGGTCATGGAGAGATGGTGATGTATCGCTCATTACTTGATCGTATTCAGTTTGATGACGTATGTTGGAGGTCGTACGAAGAGCACAAGGAGATCCAGGTTTTTGAGGAGGTTTTCTAGTATTCAAGCTGGATTATGTGTTCGTAGGGTGTACGGTCACTTGCCTGAGAGGGTATTGAGGCAGTACAAATACGTCCAGAGCGCCCCTAGACATCCGACGGATGTTGTAGAGCTGACATCGCCTCAGATTGTGCTGGCATTCGTAGACTTCCGCACTCACTCTTAAGGAGCCCGATTGGGGTGAGCCGGCAGGAGAGCATACATGGCGGATAACAGATGGCTATGTGCTATGGTACAGTGTCTCACCCTCAAGTTTTGCCACCTCTTCCAGGAGATGTTCCCAGGCCAGCAAATGAAGAGCATATCATTGCACAACAGTGGGAGTGGTACGAGGCGAGAGGCTCGCTTGATACCTATGACATGGTTAGTGCCGCTGTTGCCTACGCTGATGAGCAGATGGGTCAAGAGGAGGTCATGAGCCCTCAGTAGTGGTTTCAGGCCATGAGCCATGTTAGGGAGCAGATCGCGCCGATATTGGCCAGGAGGCGAGCCCAGAGGCCGAGGAGGCGGCAACAGCAGCAACATCAGCAAGACTAGAACCAACTGTAGGATTACTTGTAATTGTTGTTTAAGGATTGTTGGTTTACGCTTTGTTAGTTTCATTTTCAAACTTTGGTGACTATTGTTCGTATTTGATTGACATTATGTATTTTAAATGATGTTGGTACATTTTGATTTCATCTTGGTAATTTGTTATCGTGGTGCATTTTTACTTGAATCAAATGTTGATAATTTATAATTTTTGTTGATGTGAAAATATTGGAATAGGTTTGTGTTATGAGTTTTAAAACACATTACAGGTTCAGAAGCAAGTGCTGCTTCTGCCATTTCTGGTTTCAGGACGCCTCGGTAGTTAGGTGCCGAGGTTTTTCTCAGTTGTTAACTGCCGAGGTTTTCCTCGGCAGTTAACTGCAGCCGGTTTTATATTTCCTCGGCAGTTAACTGCCAAGGGGTATTATCGTATTTTACATGTGTTTTTCAGCCAAACCAAATGTGTCAATAGCAAATTTCTTTTGTTGAGGCAGAAGAAGAATCATCGGTAATTTGGACTTAGAAATTATTCCAATCCAATTTGAGATTTTGAATTGGCCACCGGATGCAACAAGAAGATCATAGAGTTCATCATTTACGTCTTCAATTGGAGGAGTCGCCTTTACGTCTTCAATCAGACATGGTTGGTGTTGTGAGCTACACAAGAGACTTTCAACTTCTCAGAACTGATCTGGATTCTATCTCTGGTTTCACCTTTCATGATTCTAGTAGGTTTTTTCGTCGATTACTTCTTCATTCAAAACCCTAGTTTTGTTTGATTTACTACTTTGATCCTATTAACATAATATTCATGTGATCATGCTACCTGCTATCTACTTCTGTGCAGATCATACAAACTTTGTATCTAGTTTTAGCTATGATGGGCAATATTTATTAACTGTTTTTCTAATCTCATCTAGATTGTAATAAAAAGAAAACCAAATGGGGGTACTTTCGGGGTTTTTGTTTCTTTTTCTTTCATTCACCATATAGTAAATTATGGTTAAATTAATGCAGAATATCTCACAATTAGATAAAACGAGTTTAGCTCAGTTGGTAGGGGCAATGCATAAAATATGCAAGGTCCGGGGTTCAAACCTCGGCCACCACAAAAAAGATAAAGTGAAAAGTGAAATTGACTGCTCACATTTTACCTTCTCGTGTAAATTACATGAGAGAATTCATATTGTAAGAGGTATGCGACTCGACGAATAATTCATAAAAGAGCACCTAAAATAATTGTGCCAAAACAAAGAAATATCACCACACCTGCCATTACTGCTTATTGTAAAACAGTTATCAAAACTAAATATGTAGCTAAATTCTTGAGTTTTATTGTTGGCCTATATGGACAATAAGAAAGCGCACTAGAGGTGGGGTGAATAGTGATTTAAAAAAGTTGCGGAGTTTTAACGAAAGCGTTTTAAAAAGATGTTGACTTACTGGAAATTTGCTTTGAACGATCACAAACTATGACAAACAGTTAAGACAATGCACTAATAAGATTTACAAGAGAATTGAGAGATTCATAAGCTAAATCTTATTTCAATTGATTATTAATAATACTTGAACAATTTGCAAAGCAAGACAATTTCAAAACCAAACCTATAAGCAAATAAAACAAGCTACAAACAAGGAACACGAAGTATATGCAATTGATGAATTGGTTAAGGATTGAAACTCCAAGCAAAATAGTGGAAATCTAATTCAAGGAATTAAGCTAATATTACCAAAAAGAACTTAGATCAAAAACAATTTCCATCTTATCAATTAATCAATTCAACCATATACAATTATCAAAATTAAGTAGGATAAGGAAGCGAAACGACACCGAAATTTTTTTATAGTAGTTCATCTTTTCGTCATCGCTTCGGGCTACGTCTACTCTTCTTGGTGAAAAACACCTCCACGGACTTCCACTAATAGTAACAATGTTGAATTACAAATGTGAGTACAAAGTTCCTTGAAACTACCCTAGTTCTTCAACCCCTATGTAACCACTCCTCCAAACTTCAAATAACCTTTGAATTTGATGCTTCTTGATGTCTTCGAATCCTCAATCACCCGTGTAACTCTTCAAGTTGTTCGATACTCTGTCCGGCAATTGGATCCCCTTGAACACAAGAACAACTAGAAAGAACCCCCAAACCTTTAGAGGTGGAATGAGATTATTCACTTCACTTTAGTACCTTGATTAAGCCCAATCGATTTCCTTGAAAGAACCAACTTACAAGCCCTATAGCACCCTAGCAATCTATGACTCAAAACCAAAGTGATTCTAAGAAAAACTGTTTAATCTTGAAGAATTTATGAACTTTGAGATTTGTAGACTCTAAAGAGAATAGATGCAAATGTTTTCATGAATTGGGTGTTATGAGGAAGTGAGTATATATAGAATGGGTGGCAAGTGCAAAATTTCGGCAAAAAATAACATAGTGAATTGATTCACTAAATGTGTGAATCGATTCAGACAGCAAGAAAACAAACCAGATGAGCTATGATGATTGATACGATTCAGACACAATTTGAATCGATTCCAAATGCCCATAATGAAGATTGAAACGATTCAGTGCAAGTCATAAAGTTTTCATGATACGATTCAGGCAATATTGAATCGATGCATTAGAAGTCAGAGACTTTTGATGATACGATTGAAATAGTAATGAATCGATTCAGACCTTAAAAGGATGAATTTGGCTAAGTTTCATATATGTGAACAATGCACAGGACACCAAAGAATCCTAGGACATAATGAGATATAGTTGTTAGGTGCTTTAACATGACTTTATGCTAGAGAACAAAGAGCAAAACAACCATCAAAAAGATTAAGTAAAGAACATCATCAAAAACACATAAAGTAAAACTATATAAGCTTCATTTATTAGAGTGGACTAAAGTCTTACTCAGAAAATAAGGCATCAAACTTATAATAGCGGACTACATTTTTAGTTTTTGAACTGCAATCAAGTTCCCTAAGCATAGACAATTCTAACTTATGAGACTCATATTTTTGGACAATTTTCATCCTCACCACCATCACTATTCACATCAACAAGATAAAAAAGAGATAAAATATTTTTATGATATATATTAGTTTGCTTGTTTTTTTTTTATAGTTTCTTTAGTTAACAAAGCATGTTTTCAACGAGGCTAAAAAGTGTTTTCTGAATTTGGTTAATGAATTAGAGAATGGTTTAGGTGTTGTGTGTGTGAAAAACAGTGGTGGCCTTTAGCACGGTCGGGATGGGCAATCGTCTAGTGCTCTATATTTAGAGGGGCACTAATACTTTTAGTGATATATATAGTATGTATAAATATATTTAGAGTAATACTATCTTCTTCTTTTTTTATATAAAAGTATACGTTAATATTTAAAGGGGTATAAAAAGAATAGTTAAAAGATAAATGAGAGAACAAATAAATTATTAATACTTTTTATGTTCGTTGTCTAATTCTAAAGTGGTAATTGATGTAATTTATAATTTGTCTTTAAAATAATAGAACGTTATAAATTTTATGTGGTTATTTAAATATTTATTTGATATATAATAGATACATAATGCATAAATGTAATAAGGTTAAAATTTACAATAAAATTGTATTTCTAACGTATATAATATTCACTCTAACGTGACACGCATGACTAAAATAATCATATTTAATACATGAAAAAATGAGAAAGTTAAGTATTCTTTGTAAGATATATCGATAGTTCATGGAAGTAGTAGGTGATGTTTGTGATTGAAATTCATGACTCCATGAGTCATGCCTACTTCATGATAATGAGATACAATCAATTATGTAAGTTTTATCTAATATTTAAATTTGATTTTTAATTAAAAAATATGATACATATTAATTTTGTTTTTATAGTTTCTTTAGTTAACAAAGCATGTTTTCAACGAGGTATGATAGGTTACTAAATGCTTCTCTTTGTTAAATGATTCAAGCAATTTAAAAAACGAATCACAATTTTAAATATTGAAATGACTAATTCCTTAGCATGATTTAAGTTAGTTACTTCTTATAGCTAATTTAATATCAACAAAAATAAAGAATTTAATTGTTTATTAGAATTGAGACATGGTCAATTTTCAGGAAAGTAGTATGTAGTGTTATATTGTGTTTTTTATTGTGATGTTTGATAAGTAATCTTAAAAAAAATAAATATTGTAAATACATTGTTATTATAGTTTTATGCCAATAAGCTACTATTATCTATTTTCCATCACATTTTGTAGGTTTTTGAGTGAACTTCAAAGCATCATAGAATCTAACTACAAGTAATTTTGCTAGGCGAGTTAGGAGCGAACAGAGAGTTCCAGTGAGAAAAGCTAGAGTAGCTCAATTTGTTGGGCAAACAGGAATCAACCTAGTGAAACTGCACTTTTCTGTCTAGAATAAATAGACTTGTAAACAAATTCCTTGTATAACTTTTACATTCCTGGTCTCTTTATGCATTGGTATACATTGGAAACTTGGATTCAAGCTTTTGTATGGTCTTCCATCTTCATCTTTATGCTAGTTACTTCATCTATGAGTAACTAAATCTCTCTTTGTGTTGGGATTATGCTTAGTTAGCTGGGAATTCAATGTAATACTCTTGGTCTGGTGATTATATTAATATGTTCTTTGATTTAATTTTGTTTTTAATGCATTTTTTTTGATTAAAAAAAAGCGACTTACTGCCATACGAGGATAGAAAATCCCCTTCTATCAATGTTTCTTAGATTTATTTGTATATTTGTATTCTATGGAGGGAGATGTCTTTATTTTTATTGACCACTTGTACATGTATATTTGCTAGCGCATTTTTTTTTTTTTTTTTTTTGCAAATTCATAGCTTAACTTTTACTTTTTTTACCTTCACTTTGGCAACCCAAGTTTTTGTTCATCTTCTCCATTGTGCACAAACAGAACAATTCTAATATGATTAATAAATATATGATCATCATTATGTTAGTTAACCTAAGGCATAAAAAAATCTTAGAATCAACTCTGATGAAAAACTATACTAGGGTACTAGTACTGGAAGGAGAAGCAGTATCAACAATATGATTATGAACTACTAATAGGATATTGATACTTGACAATGCAAAGAGATAACAATAAATATCTTGTTGCATTTAAAAAAATAATAATATGATAAAGACTGCAGCATTTAATTGACATGGTACAATTTTAAGAATAAGAACTAAATTGATAATTTGCAAAAATCAATGACTAATTTTGATCAATTGATTGATTGTTAATTGACAAAATTTCCTATTCACTCATACCATAGTCTTCAGTTAAAATAACATTGTCGGAATAACTACCATGTGAATGACATTTAATAGCCATAGATAATATTAAATTAAAATACAAAGAAAATTTCTCAACATGTATATTGTTTATTTACCTCATTCTTTCAAACGCCAAAATCACGCGGTTATCCTTATAACACATACATCTTCAAAATTTGCTATGGTGAAAAATATTGCAGAAATATCATCTGCATTTCCTACTTGTGGAATTTTGCTTGGTAATATGTTCAAACAATGAATTGTACTCCCCTTTAATTAAAAAATAAATTCGATAAAAAGTATAGCATCAACTTTGTATTGCATTTTATATCTTCAGCTTCCACCCTCTGGCAGCAAGCGCTTCACGAATTCGTTTAGCTGCATCAGCAGTATCGTTGAGTGGTGGATAGCTCCAACTCTCTGAAATCTGAAAATTTAAGAAAACATACATCCATTACAAAATATACATACTTGACAATATGTATAATTTCAGAAAGTTGTCCTTCTACAATAAAATTAATTCCTTGCATTGAAATATAGAAGTCATTGAGTTTTACTTACATCCTCAGAACCTGTAAAAGACCGAACAACTCCCAGGTCCGTCAATGATCTGTGAAATTCTGTGTACTTCCATTTGCAACGCTCAGCCCCCACAACGTAAACGGGCTTCCTGTGTGACGAGCAAAATAATTTATCAGTAACATATTATCAAATACTTGTATCAAGAGACAGTGTATAAAATTCGTGTTCAACATAGAAATACTTCTTGACAAGCATACCCGGTGCTGCAAGCTTCACTGATCATACTAACTGAATCTGCTGTGACAACAAATGCATCAGCCCAAGCTAGATGGCCCATGTGTGGGTTACGTCCTGAAAGTGGTATGTTATTATCTGGTTAACCACTTAATATCTGTTCAAAAAAATTAAATATCTGAATAGATAATCAACTTGAAACCTAAATAAATTTTTACCTTGCCCATCCCAAATATAAACTTTTGGATTATTTCCAAGTTCTTTCACTATAATTTTGGCCACCTGTTTAAAAGACCACATAGAAGAAAGAAAAAGTGAGTAGGAGATGAAAGTGTTGCTGGAAGATATTATTTGTTTGAGAAACTTTATGATTGGCCATACTTTTTGAGGAGTCTTCTCTGTAAAGGATATTCTAACACTCCCACAACTAGCAAGAACACTGAGCAAAGAGGCTACCAACTGCTTTGCAAGGTCTCCACCATACCGACAATTACCTAAATCAATTATGGAAATTAGTCAAATAACCAAAAACGTTTGGCCACTAGTCAAGAAGCTTAAATTTTGTTGAACAAGAGTCAAGAAGCTTAAATACTTCTCCTCCAAGTTTTACTACATATCAAACAATTAAATTCACAAATAGAAATTACTTGTTGGTCCTCCAATGTTGACAACGAGCAAGGGCCTGCTGACACTTGCAAATTCATCATGCCACGTAGCAGCAGCACTACGTATTGAAGTGAAATCTATTTGATGTAGGGCTCCAGTCGTGAGAACCTAAGTGTACATTTCCACATAATATTCTTTAGCAACTAACAGGGGCCAACATAAAGTAATAATAGTTTCTCTGTCAAAGCAACAAGCTACTTATCGCCACATCTCATATGCACACTATACATACCACATGACTATCCGGAGGATCACGTGGAGTTATCCAACTTCGAAGAAGCCGAGGAACTTGTTCCTGTCCTTGTGGAGTCAGAGGATAATAGTCATGCTTAGGTGTAATCACCATGTCAAACCTATTCAAATGCAATCTTGGATGTTGTATCTGGCGATGAGACAAGAACAATAAAAAATAGAAAGATTAAATATCAAAGCATATATTTTATGTAGTGATGAAGGTCAGAGCAAAATATAGGAGCAATTACACAGCACAATATTAACAATTAAATTTAAAACAGAACATAGAAACTCCAACGTATATTAGAGATGAGCACACATGTATTTTATTACTTTTTGGATCAAAGAGAATGCATTTATCATTTAATGCTGATTTTCTTCATGATTAATTAAGTCTAGGACAAGCATGTCCTCCTGAACTTGACAAGTTTATATTATAAATCACACAATTTTAGACATGAAATGAACAAGGTTTTCAAGTGCAAACTGCATAATGCTATGCAGCGGCGGTAACAGAAAACATACACAAGCAGGAGCACAACTACAACTTAAAACCTTGAATGTATATATCAGAAGTAAATAAATTAAAGTAAAGAGATATGAAATTTCATAAAGGAAAGAGATCGCAGAAATAGCAAACCATTCCCTTAATTTCCTATCAAGATCATGTCAAAGACTTCGGAAAATAAACTGCTTTAGAGATTGAACGTAGGCGTGGAGAATTTCTACTCGACAAAGTCGTTTTGGAATGCATTCACAACCCCCTCCTTTGTCAATCGCCGGCTCAATTTTGTTCTAGGTGAATTTCTGGTATTAACCCTTATTTTAATTGCCCTATCACAATCATATCTACAGATAGATCTCGTTTGAATCAAAATCCTAATTGATAGTTAGCTTTAAGAAATTCCATGATCTTCTATTTCAAACTAATGTACTATCTTCCATCTGAACTATCCTCCTTAGCATGGCTTCTAGAGTCTTTTCACAGTTCACACATGTGCAAACCACCTAAGATATGATTCTACCATATAATCATTTCCAGAATAGGAACTACACCTACTTTTTCTCTAATGATATCATTTCTAATTTCATCTTGTCTAGTGTGACCACTCATCAATCATAGCACTCTCAAGTCTCATCGCCACAACATCGATCTTATGTTCATGTTGGAGTATTCCTGTCCCAACAATCTGTTTCATACAACATAGCAGACAGGTCTTATAAATGTCTGGTAAAATTTTCTTTTAATTTGAGTCATACATTTTAAGCACCCTGGTGTTACCAGTAAATTGTTATCCTAAATTTTATGCGTGCACTAAAAATTTTCTTAATTTACAAGATATAAGAGCAGAGTTGGATAAAAGAAAAATATGCATTAAATCTGCAGACCTGAACGACAAAAACGTTCTCAGATGCTAAACTTTTTATGGAACTTGCAGTAGAAATGGTATCTCTTCCACATGCAACCACCAACAAAGGTCCCTCCCTGAACATATTATCAATCACATCATTATTTGTAAGGAGAGAAAGAACAAGATGATGATACAAGAAAAAGACTACAGGTTGCAAAAAGTACTAGAACGTGAATCAGCACAAATATCACATTGATATTTGAGTTTAGATTAAGAGAGTTGTCTACATTTAGTTTCAGATAGTGCCTCGAAAAATATTATTTTGAGTGGAGGGAGCCTATAGATGAAAGAAAAAATAAGATTAAAAAAAATACAAAACATAATCTAATATTTTATAGAACATCTCTATCAACATTACTTTGCTTCGAGTAAATAGTGGCAGATCTATTTTTTTTGGTGGTGTCCGGGGTTCGAACCCCGAACCTTGCATATATTATGCATTGTTCTTACCAAATACGGACTTGAATTTGTGTAGTAAATCAACTAATTAGTCAAAACTTTTAAGTTTCTGTCCAAAAAAAAAGTTTCTGTCCAGAGCATCACAAAGGGAAGTTTGGTACAAGTGTAACATAAATTAACTGGAAATCTTCTACAAATTTTAACAGCTGTCTCAGTAGTATACATTAATTACGCACAAGAAATAAATTGTCAAGGAAGTGATGTCAAATAAGACATTCAGAACACATGTCACCTAATATATTAAATAGGATAAATTGATATACTCCCTCCGTCCCTATATCGAAGCACACATTTGACACTATTTTTGTCCCTAAATGTAAACCCCTTTTCAAATTACTAGATGCATTTATTATTTTTTTCCTAAACATACTACTAACTTGTCTTGAAATATGAAAAGTCAAATTAAATACACATACAAACAAAGGACAATTTGGTAATATTAACACACAAAATAGAAACATTAATTGCATTAACAACTTTTCTTAAGAAATGTGAAAAATACAAAAGGTGCTTAGATATAGGGACGGAGGGAGTATAAATAATCTAGTATACTACTATTGTTAAAAGGAAACTCTTCATTCCAAAGAAGATTATTAATGGTAAAGCAACACAGATTTGAATCAGTCGTCATAAAAATCAAAGAAAAAGGTATGTAGCCAGACTATCCACAACAGTTTCACAGATAAAAGAATCGGTGAAGAGAATTTACTTCTCATAAGTTTCTTGAGCAAAATTCACTATCTGCTTTGCATCAGCTTCTAAGACACCCAACAAGCCTGCACGCTCACCATTTACTGAAGGCACAAGCTTCTTTTGTTGAGATTTCAACAATATCTGAGAATAATCGCGAACCGTTGTTGCTATATAATATATTTTCTTATGGAGGGAGACTGGAAGCCAATGAAGCCACTCATTAACTCCCCCTTTAGGCCTGGTAACCCGCTGCAACAAATCAATAATGAAATGATGAGCAAACTTATTCAGCTGTGAAGTGGTATTCTCAATTTAGAAAAGGATGGGAACAAAAATGTAAGCCAAATTTGAGCTCAAAATAGTGTTAAGAGTTAGCTTTATCAATAAACGAAGGCCCAAATTACAGTGTGCTTTGGTTGTAGACTGTAATAAAAAATATTCATTGGATTCCTTTCCTTAAGAAATTCTGAAATAAGAGAAAGTTGAAATCAACGAAAGTCTACCCATATTTTCCTTTCCCTCCAAACATACATATACCATAAACGAAGAACACCAAACTATGATATAACGCCTTAATTTGTTCAAACTTAAACAAATTTATAAAAAATTATACATATTTGTAAAGAGACATTGATATTTGTTTTAATAATATATAGCAATATATACAGATGATAATCACAACTTACAAAAGATACTTGAGTTGTGACCATAACCAAAAAGCATGGATACATATCAGTGTTATCAATAGCAGTTAGTGTGGCAGGAAAATAGCGGAAGCCGGATAGGGATTGAAAGAAATCATATGAATATGGGTCATGTTAACTTGTGCCCTCTTGTGCCCTGAGGGCACAAGTTAAGAAGCTAAAAATGGAATTAAAACATAAATGTTGTCTTGAAAAGATAAGATTTTAAATTTCTAAAATATGGATTGCACAATTTCCAATAAAATATTTCTATCTTTAGTTTTCTTAACTTGTGTCTTAAGGGCACATGTTAAAATTTCCCTGTAAATATATATAAAGGATTGCTGCATACAAATAAAAGTTGCATAAAATTTTATTAAAAAAAGGTGAATTGAGAGGTTTAAAAATAGGTCATGTGCAGCTTGCATGTTGTCTCTTAAAAATAAAAGTGAATTAAGAGGTTTATCGTCCTTGCTAGTGTTGGAGGACAACGTGTTGAAAGGCAACAGAGGCAGAGCACAACTTACATATCGAGAGGTTTACATACTAGGGTGATCATAGGAGTAATACTCTGACACTTCAGTTTTCTATTTTAAACATGACTCAATGCACAGCTCACATGCTGCCTCTTCAGTTTTATTGTTCAAAGAAAAAAAAAAACCTAAGAATTATCTTTTTTCTGCTACTGCCGCTACAACTCCTATGGCTGAAACTGGAATTGCGACTATTTCCCTAGTAGTAAAACTGGGATAGTGTCACAGGTACTATCAAGGATTCTTCAAAATCCGCTATGCTATAGGCACTATTTCATCACACTGACACATTTGTCTCTTGCCCATATAAAAAATATATTATCTTCCTTGTAAATATTTCACAAAAGCATTTTCCCAAATCAATGTCAAGATGCAACATAACATTAATCCTACTGTAAAATAAGTCCTGACTTAATTTGATTGCTTCCTGTTTACTGTTTAATATACTAATTCTATCATTTTCATTATTCTCATCATCATAAAAAAAATCACAGATTCTAATATAATTCAAAATAAATCTACAATGTTAATTCACTTTTATTAAAAATATGTCTCTTTGTTTTTAATGTCCTCAAGACATGGCTACACAGATCAGTCAATATTTTTGTTAAAAAAAAACTAGAGAATGCTTCTTGGACAGTATTGTGCTGATTGCAAAAAAATAAATATAGTTTCTTCAAATTACGCTATGATGCGGCGCTAAGCACCATAATAACACCACTATTTTACATCAATATAGAGATTTGCAACAATGTCCTGACAATAATTTGTTGCTAATTAGCATTTCGTCGAACAATAACCATTTGTTCCAATTTCTCTGCTATAAATCTTACTTACTAATTACTATTAATAATAGTAATAATCATACAATTAATTTCATAACTGGTGAGTAATAATCAGAATATTAACTTCAAAACTAGTAATTTCACTTTGACACAGTAACTAACTAAACTATGGTGAATTACTAAACCACAAAACTAGTAATTTCACTTTAAATGAAATGCTTACATATAAGAAATAGTTATCAGAGAATCCAAGTGCGCGAACCAATCCAATACTCTGATTCTCGGAAGCGGCGAAACCGTTGCCGATAACAACAGCGCGTCGGACGAAAGTATGAACTCCAGATTCGAAGATGTCAGGTGTGCCTCGGTGGGAGTTAGGGCTTGGCGGTTCTGGAAGTTGAATTGGTCTCATCGATTTTATTTTATTCGAGTTGAAGAATTTGAAGCATGGATTTTCTCGTGAAAACGAGAAGAAAAGTTGAGTAAGATTCTGGGGAAAGGAAGTAACACGGTTTGGTGGTTGTTTGGCTTGTTCTTAATAGGCGTGCGTAAGTCCAAGACGTGAAACTGACGAGTTGGCAAAATAACTAATTTTTTTTTAAATTTTTAATGAAAATATACAATTCTTGAGGGAAAAGAAAGTAAAAGGGTAACGCCCATGGGCCAAAATACATTTTTTTTAAATTAAGTTTTAGGTTTTACTATTTGCACCCCGTTTACTAACATTAGTTTAAAAGTGTGGTCACCACACCAAACACACCCTAAGTTGGTCAAATTTATGGATTTTTTTTGTGAGTTTAAAGATAATAAGCAGTCGGTGTAAAGGAACTTCATACAGACAACTAATCAAAACCAATCTTTTTGACACATCAGATTATTTCAAAATAATAATATTGAAAGAAAACAATTGTAACTGCTTTTTCCATTTTCCTAACAACCAATTCATTCACTCTCCAGATATCTTCTTTCATCTTCTTCCTCTGATGGCAAAATAGACTTGCTTGGACTACAAACCAGGGGGAGGAGTCGGTATTGGTGTTGGTGTCGCTACTGGTGGTTGGCGATATGTAATGAAATTCCATAGTTACAGTGAAAAGTAGGAGAAAGCAGTTTATCATCACCATTGTAAATTACAAAAATAATAAAAAATCTCACATGGCTACCTTGGATGGCGGGGTTAATGGAATTAGAGTGGGGTGGGGGTGTGGGTGCTTACTACAATTCAAGGGGGTGGGGGGATAAAATATTGAATCAATGTGGGACCTGCATTTCCCGCGTCAAAGTTGGACAATCCTGGTCATTCTCTCCCTGATCAAGTCAAACAAATCTGAGTAGATTACCTAGCAATTGTTGTAGCAGATACTTTTGTAGCCTATCTTCAAACCTCTTTTTTTCAAGAGCCTATCTTGAAACTTGAAAGCTGCTTCTAGTTCAATTAGTTTACCACTTTGCAGTAGCTTAAGTTTCTTTCACAAGCATTTGTCGGTATAATTCATTATTTGTTTTCTAGACGATTTATTATCAACTTATCATACAAAACCAGCAATGTGTTGAGATGTTTAGAACCCTTCCTCAATTAAAACATACAGAATGTTTGTTTTATGAACAAAACATATAGGAGAGCACCAACATACAAAAGCATTAAAATGGATACAATGTGACGAAAATTAATTTAAACCTAGATCTTGAAAGAGAGTAAAAATCCACATTTACAGATTGGTGCCCTATAATCACAAAACAGTATCTTTGCAGGCGGCTTTCATGTGTAATCTTTATAATACATAACCAAGAACGGTGAAAGCAAGAAATTATATGTAACTGTTTCTGGACCCTTTACCAAATTTTCTCACTCAGCTCATAATTTTGAATCTGAAACACTGAAGTGCCAATGTAGAATATTGACAGGAATCTTCTTGATCTTTGCAGAGCTCAGAAAATATAACCAGCAGGAGTGACAATTAAGATCTGCAGGATGGTAGAGTAATGCCACCGCAGCAAGCAGCGATTAAAAAGTACAGCAGAAGAACAATCAAGCATGTCAACAATGCCCTGTCAAAGACCAAAATACATACAGTCAAGGCAAGGATAGAAGAAAAATGGAAAGAGCCCATTTTGCTTTCCAGAATAAATCAAAAGAACTTTTGGTATCCCAGATCAAAAATCTATACTTTCCAAATATATATTCCTTATACTAAGGAAAGAAATTGCACTCACAAGAGTTTGAAGTTTTTCATCCAAAGAGCTCTTCGTAGGCGCTTTGATTGTTTTCTAAAGTGAAATGAACTATCTTGCATTGTTGCTGTTTTATCAACTAGAAGTTCAATCCGGTCACCTCTCTCCAATATTTTCTCAATATTATCCACCATTATAGTGCGTATCTGAATGATAGTGAAAATTCTAATGTCATCAACGATGTGATAGGACTTAAACAGCCATAGCATGCATGAAACACATCAACAACTTAATTAACAGTACAGCATCTATACAACTTAAAATCAAATAGAGTGCTCTTCAGAAGCATGCAGCAAAATAATCAACATATGATTTTCAGGAAAAAAGGTACACAACTTCGCTAATAAGTACTCTAGGCTATAAGCATCATTCATTGGGGTGAGCGATGCTTCTTGTAAAAAGGCACTCAACACATTTCAAGTCAAGAGGGTATACCACTTCTACATAGCTTTACCAGCTATATACAAAAACCAATCCTATATAATAATACATTCAAATTGTATTATCACATGTGTTTTTCTTTAGTCCCACAATCAAAGATATATTGATGTCTGCTATAGAAACTGGATTATATGTTTTTTTTTTAAAAGAGAAACTGGATTATATGTTAAAGTTCTCTGAAACTCGCAGTACATACTTCAGAAGAACATAAATTTATCAACAGAAAATAGAGTAGCATATTGAACTAACAAGAGCACAACTTCACCTATCATATTTGAGTAGCTTATCTAGTGTTCTGTTCTCCTTTTCTCACTTTGTGCTAGATAAATAAAATGATGGGCATACATCAAAGAAGAAATAAGGAGGGACAGAGATATTTTATTTTTAAATTACTTGCCTCGCCAACTTCACCCCTCACACGATTAAGGGCATCAACACTGGGATTACTAGAAAAAAACTCCATTTGCTGATGCAAAACCCTTGAAAACTCATCATTCATTGCATAAGCTGGTGCATAATTGGCAACTCTGCTGTAGTTCTTCATAAACCTCATTTGGATATCTTCCAAGTATGAGAAAGGGATTCTCCCTGGATAAATAAAACATGGGACATAATAAGCACATGAAAACAGTAACAAAGGTTAAAATAGAATAGCAAGTTCTAGCTTCTTCGACTTAAAATGTGCTAATGACTGTTTAGTCATTGTTTGTGTAGAGATAAATACACTAATCCTAGACATTAGTTTTAAAGTTATTGCTTTTCACAAAAAAATGGAAATTTCTACAACAGCTTGGACAAGATTAATTGAACATGATAATTATGCAGTGAATTTTGGAAAAAATAAATAGCCAAGTCTGTTTCCCCAAATAGTAGTTTCTACATATGTGGAGCCTCAAATGAAGTTATAGACCTATCTGCCAAATATAAGCATAATATTACTACTAGCACACATATTCTATGAATAATTGGCTGATTCCATGACTGGAATAAACCTGTCCTTGTTGAAAGTGTAGAGAATAGCTGAAAATGTCTTTCTAGCTCAAGAATCAATATAAAGAATTATAAGAAAGTTATAACAAATCTTATGCACTTAATAGGAGGATACCTTTTCTTCCCCCTTCCATTTATCATGCATTACCATGAATGACACTCATGCAACAAGCACTAACCGATGATTTTCTACTTATTTTACAGGTCCTACCAAGGCTACCCCAGAAAGGAAAATAACAATAACCCAAAAGCTTGGCTGATATATTCTTATTTTAAAAATTATATAATATAATATATATTTCACATAATAAAAATATATATAAAAAAAAAAAACTGTTTGATGAGTTTTATGGAAAATAATTTTATGATAGTTTCAGGACACTGTTAACAACACTGGTGGTGGGAACCATGATGTCGGCCGTTGTAGTAGCAGTGGAAAATACGGTGGTCATGATTTGAAGTGTGAGTAAAGAATCTATGGAAACAAGTGAAAGAAAATATAAACTAAAACAGGCTACCAATTTATACCGTAACAACAGAGTAAGGAGAAAAAGCTTCAAATAAACAACATACTTCTTCTACTATTAATTTCAGAAGCTAAAGTTGTGCAATCTCACATATCAAAAAAGCCATGTGGTTTAGACGTTTAGTCAAACAATTTTGGGACAATCTTCTTCACCAGTTGGTTACCCAAAAAAATCAGTTTAAATCAGTTTAAAGATAGTGTGTTTTGATAATCTGGTAAGGCAAAACCACAGGAGTTTGGATCATGTTTTGAAAACTCACATGATTACCGTTCTAGCCAAATTTGACCAATACCCAAGATACAATCTTCGAGATCAAGTTCAGCTGCTGTGTATTCTGCATTCTCATGGATTCAGGGTCCTCTTTTAAACTGCTGGTCTGATCAATATTGGAGACAAAGCGTGAGGGATCTATTGGCTTATGTTTAGGCAGTATTGATTAGGGAAGGAAGATATTGAGGAATATTAAGCTGTAGTTATGCCTCATAAATGTCATGAATATGACTCATAATCATCGAAAAAGAAATAAATGGAGCGGAGCTAAAAAACAAAGAATATCTTATTAAATGGTTTGAAACACGTGTCATGGATGAGGAAGTATCTGATTGGTCGTCTATGGGACCAAATGATGTTCCTAGAAGATATGCATGCCACGTGATCGGCCATAAGGAAACTCAGTCAGTATTCAGCCCCTAGCTCTAAGCCTGAAATGTGAAAGCTTAAAATAAGCTGAAGGCTTGGCTTACAGTGTCTGGACAGTCCGTTCCTATAGTTATTGACTGTTCACAGACTTTATTCCTGACTGTTTCCTTATGGAAAAGGGTCTTTCAAAAACAAAGAGTGCATTAGACATCATGGCAGATCATGCCACAACGATGTCAGTTGAATTAAATCAATGGAGAAACTCATATCACTATCAATTACGATGTCAGACCCAAACAATTAGCCGAAGCCGGAAACAACGCTCAAGAAAACCTTGAAAACTGAATTTCCTATTTGATGAACTGAAGATACAGATTCAAGCTTGTAAATTGTGCATTTCATAGTTTATATTTAGTGTCACTATTAGAGGATGCAAAATTGATTTTAGAGATATAACATTGATTTTGGCATGTTCAGATATTCTCAAGTAGAATTGGTTGTCTCTAAAATTGATTCTAACTTAAATCTAGAATCTGAAGCCTTTGTGTCTACATTTTGATTATTAGCCTTGAATTAATTGGTTAACACACTTTTACACGAATATATCTAAATCACTTATTCAACTCACTTTTAGTCGAACAGTATGTTTGCTTTGACTTTATTTCATCTTTCTCGCGTTCCAGGACAATTTTACACAATATTACCATGAAAATAAAGAAGCTACGTGCCGTAGCTTCAAAATCAATAGGCTAATCCAATTTTGCAAAATCAATTAGTTCAAAATCAATATCACACACACACTTTAATTTCAGAACACTAATAACAGGATATACACCAAAAGCAATCAAACACATAAATTTACTGTTCAAAAAACACTTATCTATAGTAATTAAAACATATCAAAATCAAACCTATCTCCTTTCTTCAAAGAAGTAATACTTAATCTATAAACTTTTTTTTCTACTCAAACAAAATATTTCATCTTTTCAAATCCATTCAACAAAAATTCACAATTTTCAGTTACTTTTTATTCATCCAAACAAAAACAAACAAAAATCACTCATCTCAAAAGAAATTCAAACTATCAAATTGAATCATGAATCAACGAGATAAAAAAAAAACGAAAGAAAGAAAAAACGAACTACTCACTTCCAAAGGTATCGTTAGCCATACAAAGGAACGTGAGACCATCGGATCGGAGAATATGAAAGATGTATCTATCTTGCGAAAAGCAAAGTCTTGAATCGGATTCGGTTGGAAGCTTCTCAAGTAAACGACGAGCGACGGCGCCGGTGTTGCCGGTGACGGCGCTGAACTCTGCTAGAACCACCGTGCCTCTTGCTACCAAAGCGTAGAGAATCGCCATCGGCGAAAAACGCGTTCTTCGTTTGAAGTTTCAGTTTGTAGTTAGATCTTTGAGTTTGTTTTCATGGGAATTCGAATTCGATTATTCAAAAGAAAACGTTGAAATGGTAAGTGTGTTATTTTATTGTTATTTTTTTGGTTTGGTAAGTGTTTTATGGTGTGGGGTTAAAATTTTGAATGGAATTTAATTGGGTATGGGTCAGTGGGGGACTAGGGGTTGGTTCACATACCAACACACATGATGTTGTCTACTCTAGACATATCTGTATCCTGTTAAGTCCAGATACACGATACAATACGGATGTCATACGACATCGATATGTCAATATGGAAAAATTTTAAAATTTAAGATACGATACGGCAGTGATACTTCAATAAAAAAGAAAATTAAACTACATATTAAAACTCAAAATACAAAATATGGACTAAAACTCAAAAGCAAAAAAATTGGCGTAAAACCTAGACCAAACAAACATAGAAAAACGACAAGGCACAACAATGAAATTGCCTTCACACAACAATCAACAATAGCAACATTCTCAAACAAACAAAGAGACACAAAACAGACGCGACAACAATAGAAATATAAATGTAAGTAATATTGATAATAAAGAAAGCGACAATTAGTCAATTACATATATGATATCCTAAATTGTAAATAGAAAACATCATTATTTAGTCAATTACATATATACCAAATATAATAAAAACATCATGTAGCCCGCACATATCGGTTTTTTACCGCCTATCCCTCATATCCTAGATGTATCTGAAAAGTATCGGATAATTGTTTTTTAAAAAAATAAAATTTAATTTAATTTTCGGATACTCTCATGATACGTATCAGGAAGTATCAGACAGATATCGATGCAGAATACGCAGGGGATACGGTACGTCATCCATTTTGAAGTATACGGGCTTCAGAGTCTGTATCGAATACTTATGGATATCTATGATTTCTAGATATGAAACGTTGGAATTAACTTTTTTATTATCTGATATATGTATATATATAAGATGAGAAATGGTAACTTGTGCATCTAAAGTGAAAATTTTGTCTAGAAAATTGTGTCAATTTGTTCTTCTCGAGATTGAAAATTAATGTTTTGTAATAAATATTTATCATTTATAGAATTTTTAACATGTGTCTTAAGGGTCCATATTTCACATATACAGCTAAATAGTAATAAGATATTTTATAGATACATATATCTTAGCAAAGATAAATGGAAACAAAAAGTTATATAATATTGGAAAAATTTAGTATAGATGTGTATGATTTAATGTGAAATAAGTGGAACTCTCCCGCGCTATCTATCCTTCAGTTGGATCTTCCTTTTCACTCTCATATACAAGGTAATCAAAACCGGACCAGACATCAAACCGGCATGTTCAGGGGTTCGAGGTTTAAAGGTCGGACCACTAAAAGTGAAATATATATATTTTATTTTTAAATATGAAATAATACACAAAATTTTATAATATTTATATTTTATTATATAATAATTACATAAAAATATTACTCATATGATTCATCATACTTATTATAATTTA
>Ga0228711_1004329_pt1 | contig 21860 bp, 17 predicted proteins | sample MedpolnodulmetaG_2_FD_177996 | JGI IMG/M metagenome (GOLD analysis project Ga0228711, IMG submission 177996) | Root nodule microbial communities from Medicago polymorpha collected in Santa Monica, California, United States - brown nodules | ecosystem: Host-associated > Plants > Roots > Nodule...
TTTTTTTTTATTAAAAATATATATATATATATATATATATATATATATATATATATATATATATATATATTAAGATACAATAAATCTTTTTGTTTAAGCAATGAATATATATATATATAATAAAATAAAATAAAAAAGAAAGTACAAAAGTTAGGGGGACATCAACCTGATCCAGCAACCACACATCAATCCTAAGAGGGTAATACATCGATATTAACAAAAAGTGGTATATGAAAGCTAACTAGACAAAAATCTGGTGATGAATCCAAATGCCTTGCAAAAAATTACACATCAACACAACCCATCAAGCCAAACGCGGGAAAAAAGTGATGTGTAAAAAGGCACAATCATTGATGAACCAAAATAACCAGAAACACACCTGATTACAATAAAATCCAGAATGGTATATGTATCTACTGTCAACACAGAAAGATTCAAGAACCAACAGCTTATCTAGCATATGCGGTAGCTTTACCGGCCCTTTCGAGCCCAACTACCCCACAAACCAAGAACAAGATTTGTGAACCTAGCATGACATCAAAATGACATCCTGAGAGGCAAAAATTTCTTAAAGTATACAACACCATTGGTGTAGTGGCGGCACCCAAAAATCGTGAAATCTACAAATCTCAACAAATCTGAAAAAGAACCAGAGATTAGGGAGACACATAACCACCACCCAACAGTTTGAATTTGATCCTTGCAGGATTTTTGAGACCAAACCGAATACAAATGCACCCAAATCTTGACAGACGCACCATAGAAAAACCAACCACCGCGGTAGTGCCGACGATGGTTTTATGAGAATTGATCTGAAACAGAGGTGAAAGAGATCAAAACGCTGCTAGATCCTTAACCACCAGGACCCATCCAAGAAGAAAACTATGTCGTTGTTGAGAAAGGATCGTGACAAAAAGAACCATGCACGCGCAAGACCACTACAACACCGCCGTCAGATCTATCGAGAAGATGTGGTGCGGAGGAGAGAGGCCCTCATCGCGCCACCACCCATAAATCACTTCATATATGCACAGGAAATTTGGAATTGAAAGGGAAGAAGAAGAAAACCGGTTACTGGGTTAGAGAGAGGTCATAGAGCATTTTGATATCTAGAGATAGACGAGCTTTCGGTCCAAAAATATGGTTTCATATACAATAAATCTTAAGTGACATTATAACCCATTTAAATAAGGGGTTGAGAGTTCCAATAATGATAAAGATCAAAATAAAAGTCATTCTTCTTGGATTTAATCAAACTAAAATAAAGTATATATACCATTTCCAGCCACTTTTGGCATGCGGTTAGAAAACTAACTGCCTGGAACACCGCCACCATCTATACTCAACATTAGTTTTTCCAACAAGATGAACCTAGATTACACCCTATGAAAAACCCCATCCACCCGATATTTATTTGATAAAAATTTAAACCATAAACTCCATTCACACCCCTCATTCTCCAACACCACTTCTCCAACAAAAGCAATATTTACCTTTGGGACCTAATTAAGCAAGCAAGCATCAATTAAAACTGAAATTCTTTACTTGAGCAAGTGCTCATGGTACTACTAATCCAATGAGCAATGGTAAATTCTTCAGTATCTTAAAGTTTGATTGAGTATCGGTACCCCACAAACAAAATTTGTTTAATATTTGAATTTATTTTAAAACAAAGTAGTAAAAAAATATGACATAATGTTGAATGATTGGATGAGGGGTAAGACCCAACCAAACTTCATGAGTAACATTGTGTTCATCATGAGAAATTAATGTATAGGATCACTAAGTTCAGGAACAATATTGATTCTTTACTAAACCAGACTTCCATCGCAGAGCCTTCTCCCCCACAAATCCAACCTCCTCTTGCTCTGATGTAGACTCACGAGGGGATAGTGCGATGAGGCTCCTCCTCCGTGCCGTCGTTCTCCCTTTGGGATTGTGTCTACTATTATGCCCCGGAGATCTCCTAAACTCATCTGTCATCACCGCCGTCACCGTGCTTTTGTGCGCTGTCATTTTCTTCCTTCAGTTGGGTTGTTGTTATTGGTTGTAGGTGGTGGAGTTTTGGGTAGTTTTGCTGTTCTTGTGCACCGTCGTGCGTTTAGGATTTGTTTCACGTTTTCTCTTCCTGTTGTCTATTTATCCCTTATTCTTTTTCCAGGCCCGACATCGTTTTGTTTTGGTTAGTCGCAGGGTGTAAGGGTGGTTGCTATGGTCGTTCTGAACAACACCACCGTATTGTCCTCTCGGGATCTGTTTTGGTATGTTTTTTGTCCAGTTTCGTCTTCGTATGGTCTAATCTGCTTATATGGTTCGTTTTTAGCTTCACCTTGCAGTCGCGGTTGGCTGCTACGTCGCGACCTCCTCCGTTGTTTGGTCGAGAGAAATAGCGGTGACATGGTGATGGTTTTTACAATGATGAAGAGGTGGTGTTATATGGTGTTTGGGTGGTTTTGTGGTGGTGAAGGGGTGGTGGTTGCTGTGGTGTTTAGGTGGTTTTGTGAAGGTGATATGGTGGTGAAAGGCGGCTGTTTTGTGTTGGTGTTATGGTGGTGAAAGGCAATGATTTTTGGTTGTGTTGGTTTATGGTGATTTGTGGTGGTTTCCATGGTGGTGTTGATACTGAGTCTTTTGTGATGGTGCTCGTGGTGGCTGGTGCTGGTTTCTGTGGTGGTGCTTGTGGTGATTTTTGGTGGTGTTTATGTTTTTTGTGGGTTTTCAAATACTTAAACGGTGTAGCTTGTTTCAAGAATTGAGTTATTTGTTCATTGTGGTTATGTGGGGTGGTATATGTTTTCTAGGTGGTGATTTACATGTGCTTAACTGCGCTCAACTGCAGGAGAGAAGCAAAATGCGGTTACACGAGTTTTTGGTAGGTTTGATGATTATTTTAGAGGGGTTTTGCAATGGTTTGGCACAAGATTTGTTTCTGCTATTGCGCAAGCGTTAAGACTTTGGTTTTTGGAGGCGACTTTTAGGTATTGGTGTTTTGTTTTTATTGGCTTCGGGTACCCTTAGTGGAACATGTTTTTAATTTGTTTGTAGAAGTTTGTATTTGATGTATGAGTGTTTGTTTGGGTGTTCTGCATATATATGACATACATTTCCTTTGTATGTTGCTATTCCTAACCAAGCATTCCTTGTGCTTTCTAGGATTCTTTGCGTTTTGAATAAATTTCATTTTACCTTAAAAAAATAAATTGATTCTTTACTTAAACAATCTTAAATATAAATCATTTAGACACACTCACACAACTTGAAGAAAGTAAAATAAAAATAATTCAATAACGTCATATTTTAAAATAATTAAATGATACATATTGCTATGTGTGTATCTAAATAATTTTCTTTTAAACTTATGACCATATAAGTATTTATTAGAAACTGAAATCTAAGAGTTTGAGTTATTTTTAGGAGGGGTGAAAAAGCGACATCACAAGAATAATCCAAATTCTAAAATCTCAAATTTGTTTTTTAAGGAAGGAAATCACAAATTTGTTAGAAAGTTATTTTCGTCGTAAATAAGTTCTTCATTTGTTACTTAAAAAAAAAACTTGCGCGACAAACAAAAAGAACCGGACACTAGTTGAGCTCAATGAAGTGGTGAATCACAATACTCAGATGGACAATAATATGGAGGAAGAAAGACTTAAAGAGCTGGAAGCAAAGAATAAAGCGTTTCTTGACCAGTCTTGGGCCAATATTATAGAAAACGAAGAAGTGGAACAAAGACTGCTGCAAGAAATGGAAAGTGAAGATCTCCCAGAAACTCACATGAATGAATTGTTTCAGATTGCCCAGAAATCCAAACCAAGAAGAAAATCATCTGTCAAATTGAATTATGCAACCAGAGGTAAAACTGGTCAAACAAAGATTGTCAAATGAAGTCTATCTATTGGAACATTAGGGGAATTGCCAACTCCCCCTCAAGATTGGCACTTAAGAGATTAATACTTGTTAATAAACCTGACTTTGTGTTTATAGCCGAGATGTTGATAGATTCCTCAATCTTTGGCTAAATAGATTAGGGTTTAAGTTTTTCTCCTGCAACCAAAGATAAAATCTTTTACCTAATCTATGGTGTTTATGTACCTCTAACCTTAACCCTATCATTTTAGATATCGATGACCAACAAGTTTCATTTTCTTTTACCTTAGATAACAAACCTTTTTGCATGTGTGGTGTCTATGCCTCCACTAGTAACTTGAGGAGGAAGGCATTGTGGGACAAACTTCCCTGTTAAAAAACCAAAACCATGCTCCCTGGTGTTTTTTGGTGACTTTAATGTCATTCTTGGAGCACATGAGCATCAGGGTTCAACTACACCAGCTAGACCCCCTGTGATAGATTTCCAAAATTGGACTGATGTCAATGATCTGTTGCACATTCCAACAAAAGGCGCTGAACTTACTTGGAACAATGGTAGACATACCAAAAGGAGATTAGACAGAGCTGTTTGCAATCAACTTTGGATAGATACCTGCACTTCTATCTCTTGCTCAACCTTAGCGAAGCAACGTTCTGATCATTATCCTCTCTTGCTTGACTTAACGGTGAACTCTACTCAAATTGCTTCTTATTTCAAATTTGTTAAAATGTGGACTCTTAACAATGATTGTAAAGACATCATAGCTTCATTTTAATTTTCAAGATCAACTCATTCTTTATTCGTGCTGGATAATCAATCTACTAGCTCCCTCAAAAAAAAAATGATTACAACTATTTTTGTTTGTTTTATTAAAACATTTCTTTACAACAATTTTCATATCAAGATTTGTGGTACTGACTTACTCAACAACTTCTGGATAATAGCAAGGAATTGGAAAACAAACGAAAGGGATTTGTAGTAAAAAGATATCGGTTTATCACAAACTTGTGACCAAAAAATGATTGCAAGTGGGATTTATCATGCAACTAAACACGTTCTTCCTCACCCGGATAAGCAAAAAACGGGTCTGTCACGACCCAGTTTGTTCTCATGATTTCAATAACTTAACACGACAATTCTCAAGAGTATTGAAAGCAACAAAAATTCGATATGAACTGCCATTAAATTTTTGACAATCATTAATCCAGTATAAAGAAATCAAACACATATTTAAAAACCTTGAAGTTCATCGTGAAACTAGAAATTAAGACATTCATTTCGCACCGGAACTGCGACATAAAAATCATTATGCAAAACCATGTTGTATTCTTTCATTTGTTTCAATTTAAGTTTGCTAATTAATTTTCATTCCATCATTAATATGCAAAGGTGGATCTTGTGCTTGTTCAATGATGGGGTTTGCATCTGCTGCAAAAATAAATAATATTCTGCTTCGGTTCCTAAAAGACGCAAAATTTGTCTGAGGGGTTTCAAGGAATTGTGAAACTCTCCAAAAATGAAAATTGTGACTGAATTTCTTTATCACATAAATTAGTTACATAAAACATATAGTATTGGTCCTTTACTTTGTTTCAAACACTAAAACTTAGATCCCAATAGTTTGTATAACTTTTAAATTTTGGTACTTCAAAAAAAAAATCTTTTAAATTTTGGTTAAATTTTTTTTTTCCAATAGTTTAACTTTTAATATTTTTTTAAGGAGTAATTTATAATATATGTATTTTAATTTGCACTATATTTTTTTTTTCTTTTTAATTATAGAATTTGTACCTTCTTTTTTGGTACAAAGGAATTCGTTTCTTCTAAGTTCTAACTTTTGAGCTAAAAAGTTGGAATATATGCCTAAAAAAAGGAATATATGTGTATAATTTGACTGATTCTTCTTGTCTAATTATTTGGGCACAGTTATGTTTTGTGCGTTTGAACCTTAATTTCTGTCGAGATCAAAGGATGCATGGTTGAACCACAAACTTTGTGGAACATATCACACCACAACTTTCTTCTACGTAATGTCCAATATATATGCATCAACACTGTCACTTCTCTTTGGTCTTCTTTGATTGTTACACTCCTTTTGTTTCTTGTTAAGTAAATCACAGTGAGAAAGAGTCATGGGGAAGATCAAGATTGGCATCAATGGTTCTCCAATAATGACATTTCTTTTTTTGTTTATGTCACATAATTTTGTTAAATGTTCTAACTTGTTTTAGCGTTGATCATTAAATCAATGTGTATCACATATATTACTTCTTCACAAATAAAATTAAACATAGACAACTTTTTACATGTTTTCTTGGTTGTTATAGACACATATAGGACGATATCGAATCACATTTGAGCAATAATATAGTGTTACACTAATGTTACACTACTTAATACCATTTTACTAGATACATATTTATGAAACTGATTGTTTAATAGAAAGTTTATGTCATATAGATTGCTTTTATAAATTTTTACATCAATAAAAAGTTATTTAATATGGTGTATATGTGTGCGCGCGCGCACATGCTTTGTATGCTATGTAATAACTTGTAAATGATCTTGTTTGTGACGTTGAAGGATTTGGAAGGATTGGTCGTTTGGTGGCCAGGGTGGCATTGGAGAGAGATGATGTGGAGCTTGTTGCAGTTAACGATCCTTTCATCACCACTGATTATATGGTAAGAAACCACGTAGCATTCGTTTGGTACTGTGTCGCTGTTTCTCAAAAGCACAATGATTTTCACACGAAAAAGCCTGCATTTGTAGCTTTTGAAATCAGGGCAAAAAAGCCATTGGGATGCAAGATTGCAGTAGAAAACGCGGAACCAAACATACTATCATAATAATTAGTTTCTGTTTGAAATCGCGTCCAATAACTTCAAACGAACGATTTTGACTCTCATGTCACTTTATCCATATTAATAATAACATGGAAATGCTTTCCATGCAGACTTACATGTTCAAGTATGACTCGGTTCATGGGGTTTTGCAAAACCGTGAAATTACAGTCAAGGACAGCAAAACTCTTCTTTTTGGTGGTAGTCCTGTCACTGTTTTTGGTGTAAGGTATGTTCTATTACAAGTAAATAAACCCTAAAGTTGGTAAAATGTAGTACATTGCATTTATGCAAGCTGATAAGGAATGGCATTATATCTGCTAAGTTAATAGAATGAATTTGAAGTGTTTGGTAAAATTGATGGTTGAACTAATTGATAAATATAAAAGACATTTTTTGTTAATATTTAAATTTTTCAATTACGATAATGAGAAAAGAAAATAAAATCTTATAAACTATAAACTCAAACGCTACTTGGAGTAAAATCTAAAAAGACATTATAAGTGACTAAAAATAGATGCTATAAGCTCGTGAGACGGGGAGAAAACAACTGTTACCAAATAACTCTATTTTTATCGTACTATTTTATCCGCTATAAGTTATCCGCTATGAACTATATGTTTTTCGTTTAGCAAATAGAGTCTAACTTGTTTGAATTTTAGGATTAATGTTTTTTCATTCCTATTTTATTAGGAACCCTGAGGAAATTCCATGGGGTGAGGCAGGAGCTGAATATGTTGTTGAGTCTACCGGAGTTTTCACTGATAAAGACAAGGCTGCTGCCCATTTGAAGGTTTGACATTAAATATTCACATAACCTATGGTTTTGTTATTCAATTTTATGTGACTGCTGAATCTATATTTTTCTTACCATGTAACTTGGCAAGCATTGTTTACAATCTTATATAATAACTATGATGTGATAATGTAAAAACATATTATACAGACATTCAGTATTGTAAAATAGCCGCTATTGCGGCGTTGTAGTGTAGCAGATTTTGAACAAACTATTAAAATATTAAAGAATAGACCATGTTTCATTTCATTTTTGATGTTTTTTTCTTGACTTGTGGTCATGTCCTTTGATATCAGGGTGGTGCAAAGAAAGTAATTATTTCTGCCCCTAGCAAGGATGCACCAATGTATGTAGTTGGTGTCAATGAAAAAGAGTACAAGTCAGATATTCATATTGTTTCCAATGCTAGCTGCACAACCAATTGTCTTGCTCCACTAGCAAAGGTAGTTTGTCTTATAATTGCTTTAATTTGGAAATAAATATTTTTTTCATAATTTTAATGTTCTTGTTGAAATAAATTCAGGTTGTTCATGACAAATTTGGTATTGTTGAAGGTCTCATGAGTACTATTCACTCTATTACTGGTAAGTTTGTAAAATTATGCATGATTTAGGGTCTATTTGGATAAACAAATTAATTAAGTCTTTATAACATAAACACTTATCATATACGTACTTATGTATAAGCTATTTCTATAGAAGAAGAAAAATCAATCTATTTTATATATGCTGTTTTCATAAAGCTGTCTTGGAAACCTTATGAAAATGAGCTGAAAACAACTAATAATATGTCAATCCAAACAGCCTCTCACGTGCTTATGACAATATATAAACTCAAATAAGTCAATCCAAACACACCCTTAACTAGCTTGTTTGTCATACAGCCACTCAAAAAACTGTTGATGGACCATCAATGAAGGATTGGAGAGGTGGTAGAGCTGCTTCTGTTAACATCATTCCTAGTAGTACTGGAGCTGCAAAGGTACCTGATCTGTATACATATGAACTAATGATGTCAAATTGTGGCTGTAGAAGTGCTATGGCGCAGAGAAATTTGAACAAATCTTTATTGTTTCGCTATAATTTATTAAGTACAAAGTGTTTTGAAATAGAGACGTCATTTTACGGAACGGAATTTGAACAAACTGGTATTTCCGTGACCTGCGATTGACTACGCTGATATAAATTCACATGTACATCTCATTACATCTTTCTGTTTACTTGAGTCTATTAGAGACATAAACACAATTGGCCGAACTTTGTGATCACTCGTTGTATTCTTGCGCATTTATTGTAGATCCAGATTTGCTATTCTAACATTCACAGTGCCTAATAGTTCCTTAGCACAAACTATAAAAAAAACTCTTTGCAAAGCATATTGGTAACTTCTCAGTAATGTCAATTTGCCAAAGTTCTAAATATTCCATTTGTAACATTTTTATACTATGTTCCAATATTCTAATATTTGCTATATCTTAATATATGTTATTTTTTCTCTCTCTCATTTTCTGCAGGCTGTTGGTAAGGTATTGCCATCATTGAACAATAAGTTGACAGGAATGTCATTCAGAGTTCCAACTGTAGATGTTTCAGTGGTTGACCTTACTGTTAGACTTGAAAAGGGAGCAAGTTATGATGAAATTAAAGCTGCAATTAAGTAAGAATAAAAAACTTTTTCTTTTAAGGGACAAGAATATATATTGTTTATTTTTTTTCTTCCTATAATGTAGTTACTATAGTGAATGCTAATTTTCTATTGTCTACACATTTTTAATAGGCAAGCATCTGAGGGAGATTTGAAGGGAATCCTTGGTTACACAGAGGATGATGTCGTGTCTACTGATTTTGTTGGTGACAGCAGGTAATGATGGTACTAATTTTTACCAAATTATAGTATGCCATCATGAAGCATTGTGCACCTAATACAGTCATTTTTTTTAACTTGATTTTGTTACTATTTTTTGGATTTGTGTCGATGTCTCGCATGAGGAAGTGTTTCATATGGTTCACGGCGGACCAGTACTTGAAAATGGTTTGAAATTTACAACAATTAAAGTCGTTCTTTTGTAAGTAGAAGTTCAAAGTATTATTCGTCCTTATGACTAAGATGATGACAAGAAAAGAACATGTTAATGTTTTAAAATTAAATTTATGTTTGTTTTTTCTTTGTTTTGTCGAATCAATACTGACCAGGTCATTGTCTCAAATGTAAAAACGTTTAAGACCTTGAATACCTGCTTAAAGGTAGACTACATGAGACACTTCTCCACCCTCGCAATTGTAAACACTGAACAGGACTAATGTTAGGGCTTGAGAGCTTCTTAGTTGCAATGTCTAAGGGAATAATCCGAAGGGAATTGGTGTAGGAATATCCTTATCAAAGGAAAAAGTTATACAATTTTTTTTCTCGCACTTTGTTATGACTTTAAAGTTGTGCAAATGAATTAGTTTCATGCAGCTTACCTTATGATCCACCTTTTGCTTGCACAGGTCTAGCATATTTGATGCAAAGGCAGGAATTTCTTTGAATGACAATTTTGTGAAACTTGTCTCTTGGTATGACAATGAATGGGGCTACAGGTAAGACAAATTTCTAATCCAATCCTCTTTTTCTTCCTCTAATATACTGATAAATTTGTTTTTTAGTGACAATTTTGTAAACGTTGATAGAATAAATAAGATGACAATTGGTTCAACTAAGGTTCAGATGGTGAGACCTTATGTTCATGGTTCAATTGGTTCAACTTCAGTTGGATTAGATGACAAATAAATAAGTAAGAAAACCGGTTGAACCAACTGCGGTTCAATATGATATAACCAAACTGCATTACAATCAAGATGAAATCATTGGTATATATACTATAAATAAGTGTGGATAAAGGTTACACTACATATTCCTGAAGTTATGTATATTTTGATTCCTTAATTTGGTTTTAAATTTTTTCTTTCTTTCTCTCAATACAGCTCACGCGTGGTTGACTTGATCCGACACATGGCTTCAGTTGGTTAATCTGCAAGAAGTTTTTCGCATACATCTAATCCAAGGACACTTCTTTCTTGCAAATCAAGCATTCAGTAAAGTAGATTTTTGGAATAATTTTGCTTCTGTTGAATGAGGAGAATATTGGTCCACACAACTTAATTCATGTCTTCAAGCTTCTATATTTTGGATTAGCTTTTAGCTTATATATTGTTCTAAAGAAATATTTTGAATATGTTTACATTCTGGAAGAATATTGGAAGATGTTTGTCAAATACTTTTTTTTTTTTTTCATGAGGTTCGGTTTATCAGTTTGATTCGATTTTTGGTTTTTTGTACATCCCTATCTACGACCATTACCAATAAGCAAACTAGAGTAAATGGCGTTACATGTCAACTTCAAATCAATTTGATCCATAAAAGAAAGAGCTTCTTCAAGACGGAGCTTTATATCAAGATTATGAGTCTTTCGAGCGAAAATCATGTTAACCATTATGAGAAGTTTATTTTGAAAATGATATAGGATTAAGAATTTGTTTTATGTCAACTTCTAACCATGGACAAAGCCCCAAATTTTAGCCAAAAGCTTGAAGACATTGACGAGAGGAGGGTACCACTTCACATTACCGATATATAAAGACGTATGATTATTCAGTTATCTTTTTGTACATAATGATTTTCCTTATCTAATCAACTTGGAGTTGAATTTAGGAAACAATTCACTATTGACCATAGATTTTGTAATTGGACATAGGATAGTTGTTCATTGGAGGATGGCTTTAGAATAGTAAATCATCTACAAGTGATGTTACAAATTTCAGTTCATTTAAGATTTTAATAGCATTAGTTCACTTAACGAATTAGAGCTTTGTGTAATCATAAGGTGATAAATTGTTATAGCTAGAATATTTATTACCAAGTAGTGACAAAGAGTGGATTCAAAAATCTTAACTGTTTTTACTTTTAACATCCTATTAAACCGATTTTTTGAAGAAGCCCGGTTAAACCAATTTGATTTCTCGATTTACAAAATCATTTACCGAACAACCCCCAATTTATCACCTAAGTCTAATTGTAATTCCTTGTGACTATTAGTTTGTCTTCTTACTATTTCAAATACAACAATCAACAAATTGAACGAAATTTGGTACACTAGAGAAAAATCTTTCAAGTTTATAATGACTGAAGTGTTTGAAACAGCAAGAAGACATGAAACTAATAGTCACAAGTTAACACAAAAAAAAAATAGAGATTCTCCATAATAAATTACATTAAAGTCGCATTATTTCAATTAAATATAGAGAATAGATAGAGATATTTTTTTTGAAAGAGAGAATAGATAGAGATAAAATTATAAAATAGAGTCAAATGATAAAATACTAGACTGCTGACCCGTGCACCGCACGGGTCTTATGAGCCGGAATATTTTGATACACAATAAAACCAAGGGTTAATTCAGTTTTTAGTCCATACAAATATATCAAATTTCAATAAGTGGGAAAGATACAAAAGCACCCCCAACAATAATTCACACGTATATCCTTAAAAAAAAGATAATTTACACGTATTAAATAAGTGTACAACAACTTGTCAAAAAAAAAAGTCTACAGAAAAATTAGATATATATAAACGATGACACAACATGATAGGAATGAAAAGAACATGATAGGAATAAAAGCTCATCAGTGAAGAGAAATATTAGGGATTGCTGCATTTTAGAGGGAATTTGTTAGGTTAAATTGGTGCGTCCATTATGGAATTTGTTAGGTTAAATTGCTGTTAACCTAATGCGCCGCTGCATATTAATAAATAAGGATTGCATGGATATTTGACATACTAGGGCACCGGTTGGGCTTTACCCTTGTTGGGCCTGCCATTTACTATATAAATACCAATCAAGTTGGAGAATTGAGATCATACGTTTTGTTTTGGTTAAAGCGTTGATTCAGCTATGAAGAAGAGGTATAGAGCATCTGAGAAGAAAGAGCACTCCGTTCAGGTTCATTTTTCTGCCTTTATCCTTTCTACATTTTTAGGGTTTTGTTATTTTCTTGTTAAAAAAAAAAAAACCAATATATTCCGTAATATTTTTTTTATTTGTATGTTTTAGGTGAACCATGATGCACTCTTTAATGGCAGCAACTGTTTGGTCGATAGAATCAGTGGTTTGCCAGATGAATTGCTGTGTCACATACTCTCATTTCTTCCCATTAAACAAGCTTTCATTACAACCCTTCTTTCCAAGCTGTGGACCCCACTCTGCTATTCACTCCCAGTTCTCATCTTTAACTATGTTAAGCCAAACACCTATACCTTCCCCGATCTCAGCTTGGAAGATCAAACCAAGAAAGACAACGACATTAATGATGACGACTTCTATAGGTTCTTTCGTTTTGTCAATACTGTCATGCTCTCTCCTCTCTCTACCAACCAACCCCTCAAAACTTTTCGCCTAAGCTGTGTCTTTGGATTTTGGAAGGGACTTGGAACCCGGCAGCGTGATTGCCACGTTGAAGTCTTCAGGCCATGGTTAGAAGCTGCAAAACGGCGTGGTGTTGAGGAGTTAGATCTCTCCTTGAGCTACCATACTTTCAATCCTACTATTTTCATCTCCCGAACCCTTGTTCTCAGACTTAGAATGTTATATATTGGAAGTGATGCTTCGGTTGTTGATCTTCCCTCGCTCAAAGCCCTAGATTTGAGTTATGTTTGTTTTAAAAATCAGAATGATTACATAAATTTTCTTTCTGGTTGTCCTATCATACAAGACTTACATGTTGAGCGTATCTATATACATAATGAGATGCATCGTGATGAAAACAATGCACCAGAAGAAGGGTTGAGGTCCCTGACATTGTCTAAGTTGGCTAGAGCAAGTTTCATTTCAATGGATCCTTTGTTTAATGGTATTGATAATGTTGAGTTTCTTAGTATAACCACAGGATTCACAGAGGCTTCTTTCAATGTCATTACAGTGTTTACTAACATAATTCACATTGAACTGACGTTTTTTTATAACGATTGTTGGGATGGTGTAGTAGAACTGCTCCGACATTGTCCCAAGCTTCAAATTCTTTCAATTATAAAGGTTTGTTGAGTAGTATGTTTGTTTGTTTGCTTGTTCTTTTTTCTTTTCTTCATATTTTGATAAATGTTATTTTCTTATCACTTTGACAGTTCACATACAAAAAATCATCCAAAGAATGGAAATGCCCAACTTCGGTTCTTGAATGCATTTCGTCTCGCCTGAGATCATGTACTATTTTAAACATTGATGGCTCGGCAAATGATCTTCAATTTTCAACTTATATTTTGCAAAATGCGAGTCTTTTACAAGACATGACAATAGGCATTTATACTGGCTCCTTAAATGGAAAGCTTTTGGAAAAAGGTCAGATTATAAAAGAACTGTCCTCGTGTCTAAGGATATCTCAAGAATGTAAACTTTCATTCATATAAGGATAACTACTAGAATTATTGAGGTTTTTCATTACTTTCTTTTCTAATATGTGGCGACCATTTAGTTTGATAGCTTGGACAACATATATAAGCTTTTTCTTCTTGTATACATTAGTTCGAATGATCACCGTCTTTATTTTCGACGAATTCTAGAGTGGACTACCATTGTGTCTTGGTAATGATTATGTTTGGATGCTTTTAAATATATTTTGCTTTATTGCATTGAAAGTGAAATTGTTCCAAGTTCTATTTGTTGTTAGAGTTGTTTTATTGTACTTGATATTGGAATATATTGTTGGCATTAAGGAGCTTGAGATATTCCAATTGCTATCATGGTCCCGTTTGGTTTGAGCTTATTTTGAGCTTATGAAAAATAGCTTATGTAAATAAATAAGCTTTTATTTTAATTTATAAGTTCTCACTAGCGAAAATCGTATCTTCATAAACTGTTTTTTTCATAAACAACCTTAAAAACTTATAAATAATACATAAAAACTTATTTATTTGCATAAGCTGTTTTATATAAGCTCTAAAATAAGCTAATCCAAACGGGCCCCATATATACACATGGTGCTGCCACTGTTATCTCTCCTTTCTTAGCAGTAAATAGAAAGATCCAAAGAAATTACAATGGCAAGAGATAGTTACAACTTACAATTGTGTGTTGCACTTTCTCTTTATTGCTCTTTACCTATTTGGCCAAGTTGTCATTTGTTCAAGAACCATTCCCAAAAGCTTAAATTGTTAGGTGGAAATGCATGAATTGTTTTATATTGAACACGAAGTTTTGACGATTTTGTTCTCCTATCCTAACTCTTTACGAATATTAAGGAGCAATTTGTTGAGTGATCATTCTGTTATAAGAAGATAGGAAGAAGGAGAAATGGGTATGATGAGAGAATCATTTTCTGTTAGTGTTTGTGGTTTGCAACAGGTGTGCATTGCTCATCATTGAATGCAAATAATTCTGATTTTGGGTTGTTATTATTATGTTTCTTCTCTCTAATTTGTTTTTATTTTATTTGGGATTAGATACTATATGCATATTGTATGTTAAGCAAATCAGTAGCTTATAATATATGTATGGTGTCTAATATAAATCATACCGGGCCAAAGTTTTTTTTTCTTTTTAAACAACATATAAATTATGGGAAATGCTTATTTTTACGAACAATAAGTATTGCAAGTGTTAATTCTTGCGTTTCGTTTATGAAAATCTTTGTAAGAAATAGAACGACTTGTATATCATATATCTTTTTAGTTTGCCCATATCGTATTGCTATCGGTTTATGATGACCATTGACTTGGTAGTTCTGGTCCAGATACATTAGCTTTCTTCGTGCTGCAAATTATTTTTCACCCATGTTCAGTTTGTAACAAATTGACAAATTGAAATAGTTATAATTTGTACCAAGACCATAGGTCCCAAAGTTACAATTGTATCATCCTACATTGATCTATTTGCTAAAACTGCAGCTGGGACCACAATGGGTAGTTTATTTTGTGTTACTTGAGGTGATACAGATGGCTTCCAGCAGAGGCTTTGAGAGAGATTCAAAAATTCTAGTGATTGCTCAAATCATCTAAAGAACTCTGAGTTTAGCACCATATTACTGGTGTTGCTTCTGTAAAATGGCAAATAAATATATACAATCCCAAAAGAACGGAAAAACGTCAATAATAGTATACAAAAGGTAGTCTTCAGTTTTAAAATAAGGAAGCAGAGAAGTACGACGCACCACCGTGAACAGAAAACAACCAAAATATGGGCTCAACCCAAACCCCCAAAAGACATATTACATCTTTGAGGTCAAGTTTATTAGGAAACAGTTTGGTCGATAGAATAAGCACTTTACCGGATGAGTTGTTGTGTCACATTATATCTTTTCTCCCAACCAAAGACTCAAACAGCCCTTCACAACAAACATTCTCTCGAAGCAGTGGATCCCACTTTTCTATTCTCCATTTCCACTATCTAACCAAGAAGAACGCCTATTCACTCCCTGTTATCCGCTTGGACGAACAAACTGAGAAAGACGACGACGATGATGACTTCTATCGTTGTGTCGATACTCTCATGCTCTGACCTCATTCCTGTGTTTTCAAACTTAATTAATATTACACTTGTATTTTGTCCTCCTCAGTTAATTGTTTGGATGATGTAGTCGAACTGCTTCGCCATTTTCCCAAGCTTCAAATTCATAATATTACAAAGGTTTGTTGAGTGGTATGTTTTTTCATTGCTTTTTTTTTTCTTCTTCATATATTTTGATAAACGTTTTGTTTGATTCCTCTGACAGTGGACGAAGACCAGCTCATCGAAGGAATAAAAATGCCAATTTCAGTTCTTGAATGTGTTTTGTGTCACGTCAGATCATGTAATATTTTAGTCTTAGAAAGATCCTAGAATGATCTTCAATTTGCAACTTATATTTTTCAGAATGCGAAACTCTTACAAGGCATAACAATGAACGTTGCTATTGGCTCCTAATCGGAATGCTTTTGGAAAAAGATCAGATTATAGTAGAATTGTCTTCTTGTCTAAGGATATCTCCTCAATCGGAATGCTATTGGTTCTGAATTTTTTCAACTTTGTTTATTACTTATTTTATTTTAAATCTGTTATTCAGATATCATGAAAGTGCAATCAGAATGAGACTGATCGCATAAAATAGCAGAAAATGAAATTAGATGAAGCTAAGGATCAAAGGAAATGAAGACTCTAGCTATGACTCATTTTTGGTTTTGAAATTAAGGCAAGAGGAATGTTTTTCAATTTTAAGATAGAAAAAGCCTTATAGCTCAAAGAGCTCATGCAAGTCACTTTGTATTTAGGAGAATGCTAACCAGTGCCCCAAGAAAATTGGTTCAAAACCCTTGTATTTATCGTATCACAAAGAGATTAGCGGGGGCTCAAAAATTTGACTTGTTTGGAGCGGGCCGGGGGTCCTATAAAATTTAGTTACAAATTCCACGGGGTATCTTACATAAATGTTTTTTAGATGTCAAAGCTTGACATCTGACACAGTTTTACGGTTTCCAAAATTTTAATCATTTTTTCTCTCCTTGGAATAAGACCGACATGAATGTGTGCAACTGTAATTGCAAACCACATAATTTTATCTTTAAGAGTTTGCATTCTCAGAAATTTTGATCATATTTTTGTTTTATTTGTCTAATACATGTCCATTTTTATTTTTGTTCTTAACTCTTAGTTCTGTTACACTACGTTGGTCTATAAATTTTGAACAAAGAAATATAACACTACAAAGTACAAACATAATTAACACATTTTTTAATTAATAAGACAACATGGTATCTTGCCATACATATTTATTACTCCATATATTAATTAATTCTCTTCTCAGTACAGGGAAGGGAATTGATCAATGATTTATTCCATGAACATATATAATCTAGCTATGAATGATACTATAGCTAGATTATTTATTTATTTATTTATGTAGGAGATGGTCAACAGGCACAAACACATTTCTGATCTTTGCATGAACCACTGAGTAAGCCTTTTCCTCTCCTGCAAAGATAGTCACATTCTTGATTGGCAGATGAACCAATACATGCACCAGTGAAGAAACGACTTGGTTTCTCACAAGCCTCAATTTGCACCACTGCTTCTTCTGCCATTTCCAAAAGAACAATATTATTTTTTTTAAGCAGTATATTTTCAACACTCGTTAGTTAAAAAAATCACTATTTTAAATTTTTTACCATCTGCAAATTTACACATGATAGGAAAATTCTTTAATTGTTAGTATATAATGTTACACATGTTTCTTTGATATGTAATAAATACTATAATCAAAACATTAGTTAGAATGAAAAAAAGTTTCTAAATTATATGTCGCTTTACAATATCAATGAAGCATTAATATTATTTTTCCTATTATATCGTTAACTATTTATTACTCTCTCTTCTTTCAATTCTTTAATTTATCTTTCTCATACTATTTATTAATGACACTTTTGTAAAACAACTTATTAATTACATTTCTTAATACATGTGAAATGACCAAAACATTGTATAATTTGGGATGCAGGGCGTATAATTTTTAGGCATAAAGATAATAAATAGAAAAAAAATAGTTCTATAAAATTTAAGATTGGTTTTTATGTTTTCCACCTTCAATTCTTAAGGGAAGAGGGCCATAGTGATATATAATTTGATCGAGAGGTAAGTAAATTTTAACAAGATTATTTCAATCAGAATTTATAATCGAATTCTCTAAAATGATTTATTATTAACTGAATCTTATTAACCACTTGATTTTGATCTAAGTATTTAAAAATTTAATTGATGTAGTGTCAAGCAATCGTAAAAGAAAGTATTGTTAATTAACCAATTTATTAAGGGTAGTTCTAGTTAAAGTCAATATCTATAATAATGTGTCAGTATATATAATTACTAACCTGATAAAATATTCTTAAAAAACGTAAACATATAAAAACTAAACTCTAAATTATAGCTTGCATACATGATTTTATTTTCTAATAAAAAGTATGTAATAAAAAATGGTTTTATTAGTTAAAACATAATGACTAAAATACAAAATCATATCCCAAAGTATTTTTTATTTTTTTTTAACAAATCAATATAAGATATATTATGAACAGGTGACTCAAGCTGCACAAGGTGTAGAAAAGGAGAACCACCCGAAAATATTTACAAAGTTCAAGTGCCAAAATAAGAAAAGCACCAACCAAATGGGCAAAATAAATTACACGCCTTATAATATAAACTTACGAGCAGCTAAGAGAACAATGAGAAAGAAGCACAAGCTAGCAAGTGTTTTCCTCTCCATCACTTTTTTTGGTCTTTTAAAAAAAATGTAACCGGTTATGTGCTATCATATTGCCGATAGAGGTAGCCAATTTATAGAACTCCAAATCATGGAAAAGTATTCCCACCATCAATTTAAATTGTGATCGGAAGTATATTTAGTCACTATTTGTTGTTTGAAAAGTCGCCATGATTGTGACCCAAACCATCCTTAACGGGTTTCAAACTTTTAAGACTTAATACCTATTAGGTACCTCATTTGAGAGAAATTTTTTTGGGGTCTTACAAGACTCAATGTCTCGTTTAAGACCTCAATGTTAAGTGATATCCGTATTTTTTTAATATTGAAAAACTGCAATGTAATGATGTAATTTATTCATAGTTGATTAGTGAGTTACATTTAAAAAATTTGTGTACGATGATGGATTGGAGAGATTGAATGCTTATTAGGTACTGTTCTGCACCGAGCAACAGTTTAGGCCCACTTACTTGAGTCCAATACAAAACAAAGTCCAAATTCTGCATTTAGCAAATTACTCGCAAGACACCCCCTTCTCGCGAGGGCGGTGCTCGGAGCAAACAGAGACTGATTCAAACCATCAGTAACGTCTCCTTCCACGTTCCCGTGAAACTCTCCTCGGCAGTTACGATTCTTATGATTTTGTAACCGCCAAGCATCCGTGTGTCTTACAACGGCTCTGCAAACATTCACATCTATATAAAGGGGACTCTCAGCAGTCCCCAGGTTTAGAATCGAATCTTTCTCTAAACCCCTCATCCTGATCTCATACTGACTTGAGCGTCAGAGTGTCTGCAGATACACACATTCCGCCGTTCTAGTTAACAACTGGAGCATTCAACAACCACTCAAACCACCGTACAAAACTATATCGATAGTCACGTTCTGATCAGGTAAAATCAGGTACTATTAAAAAGTTATAAATAAGTGATGTGTACACATATGATACTCATTTAAGTATGTAAATATAGAATTCTCCATTATGGATGTTCTTGATGAAAGTGATAAGACTAAATTGTTCTCTTTTTTTGGGTTGAATCTTCTTGTTGCCGTATGGAATTCTTACTTTGCTAAATTGTCACATTAAATTTAAATTGTGATAGGAACTATATTGAGTCACTTATTGTTGTCTTTTCTGGATATGAGCATCAATATTCAATCAAAAGAGAATAGCCAATTTGTTTACCGTAGACCAAGAAGAATTTTTCAATTTTATTGGATCTGGTATGTGTTCTTCATTCCAAAGATTACATCAAATTTTTTAGGCTTAAATATTTGAAAGGCCCATGCAAATATGATTTAGTTCGGATTTTTTTAATTTGAAATTATAAAATTTTAATTTTTGAAAATTTATTTTTAGATTTTAATTTTAAAATTTATATATTTACATTTTTTATTTCAAAAAATCTAAGATTATATAATTTTTGAAAGTTTTATTTTATTTTAATTTTTGAAAATAAATTTTCAGAATTTTTTTGAATTTTTTATTTTAAGTTTATATTTTTAAATTAATAGAAATGTCACGTCAATTCCATGTGATAAAGAGTACACAGTCATCAATTGTTACGTCAATTCAAGACTGTCATCTCACATTTTAAATGGCCTCACATACTTTTTAAAAAACAAAATCATTTAGGAAATTTTTTACCTACCCTCTTTTGGATGAAAAAACCATTTCTACCTTACTTTTAAAAAAAATATCAAAATTGCCATACTTTTTTAGAACCCGTTGACACCATTCTATCCTCCCCTTTTTGTTGTCCTTATTATACCACTCCATCCCCCGTTGCATGGTTGCAGGGTATTTATGGTGTCTTGTCCATGTCGGACCTCGACGGGCCCACTTACAGGGTACCGTGAAACCCCCCCTTTTTTTCTTTCCGAATTTTCGTATTTTATTTTCAAAAAATTATTTCAAATATTATTTTTCATATACAATAAATGTTTTCCTTCATTTTTCATTTCTCACACTTTCCTTTCATCTTTTAATTTCTCACATTCTTTCACCTTTCCTTCTCTTAACTTTGTTTTTTCACTTTTACAATGCCGGTTGCAATACGTTCCACGGTTAAATTTAGGCTCCTAAAATGTGTAGATGAGGAAGGCTACTAGGTAGACTTTTTGACTTTAGGGAGGAAAATAACAAAAAAAAAAGTAATTAATTAATATTAAAAACTTTACAAATTGAAATGACTATATGGGGTGTCAGTCTATGTTTAAAGAGGTGTGTTATTTGAACAACCATTTCTGTGACGACTTTTATGACAACCATAAATTTATAAAGAAAAGTAGATATTGATTTGGAAAACAAAACAATAGAGTGAGAAAGTTAAAAATTGAAATGACTATAGGGGGTGTCGGTCTATGTTTAAAGAGATGTGTTATTTGAACAACCATTTGTGTGACAACTTTTATGACAACCATAAATTTACAAAGAAAAGTAGATATTGATTTGGAAACCAAAAAAATAGAGTGAGAAAGTTAAAATATAATACGAGTATGAGAGAGAAAGTTGTCATAAAAGTTGTCAAATATAATTGTAGAAATATCATTTCTCATGTTTAAAAAGCCTTAAAATGTAGTCAATAATCTTGAGTTTTTTTAATTTCAACTTGGTTTGGCCAAAAAAAAATCTGCAACTTGTTAGAGATTAGGCGCCGAATTTCAGGAAGAATTTGCTGCCAAGGACTAGAAAATATTATTCCAGAAAAAATATTCTGCATTTATTTCTTTAATGGATAGAAAAAATATATTATAAACTAAAATGCCTATTGCAAACTTTTGTTGCAATGCATTCCATCGTTGCTATCCAAGTTGGTTTTGTTGCAACGCATTCTAACATTTTTTTCTATTTCCTTCCACTTTGTTTTGAAAGTTGCTCTTCACCCAAGTGGAATTGGTCACTCTCACGTGATCATTCTAAAATGTCCTTCACATGACTTAAGTCATGTTTGATAGTATCAGCGTTGTCATACCCCAATTTTTGATCTAAGATTCTATTGTCACATGTCTTTAGGTCTGTAATATTTTTGTCTTTTCAAATTTTTTTTTTGGGAGAGAGGTATTTTAAAATACCTCATTTTTGTTTCGTTTTTGGG
>Ga0228711_1004331_pt1 | contig 21853 bp, 15 predicted proteins | sample MedpolnodulmetaG_2_FD_177996 | JGI IMG/M metagenome (GOLD analysis project Ga0228711, IMG submission 177996) | Root nodule microbial communities from Medicago polymorpha collected in Santa Monica, California, United States - brown nodules | ecosystem: Host-associated > Plants > Roots > Nodule...
AAAAAAAAAAAAAGAAGGAAGATCAAAGCATTGTTTAGATGCGCAAGTTAATTAAGTGCTAATAACATAAACACTTATATGATTTTTGTTGTTATTGTTATTGTTTTTTTTATTAAGTTGGCAGTGATGAAAATACAGTAACAACAAAAGAACAAAGCTTGATTGGATCAACAACTTAATAAAGTGCTTATATCATAAGCTATCTCACAGCGAAAATAAAATAAACTGAACAACTTATGGACATGTTATAAGTTGTTTTTCTATAAGTTCTCTCAATTAGTCTTACAAGTGCCTATAAAAATACATAAGCTCAAATAAATCAATCAAAACAGACTCAAGAAAAAAATTAACAAATCCACGATGATCAGTTTTTCTAACGTCATAATCAAACCAAAAAACATAATATAGTTTAAGCAATAAAAAAACTTGAACGAGCTGATTAAAAAAAAAGACAACATTAAGACAATAATAAAACATTATACATTAACGAAATAACAAAACAATTTAAAAATCCATGAAATGAAGTACATTAAAGCCGCTTACATAGGTATTAAGCTGCCTGATGAAACTTGAGAAGTTATTATGGTTGAAGTATCGAGGCAACAAATCTTTTTCAAAATCTTGTGTATTCCAAACAATAAAACTTTCACCGGTAGCACCCCAAGAAACAATGGCATTAGTTGAAGGATCTTCAACCATATTATAAGTCTTAGCCAGAAAAGGAGGCACCTGATCGAAACTACTACCCTGAGCTTCTTCCATCTTTCCCAAAATAACCTTCAAACCCAAAATTACAATTTTCAATACACAATGACTCGTTAAGGCTCAAACACTCATTATATAGAAAAAGAATATTAAAGATCCTCTAATTTTCCAAATAGAAATCAATAAAAATACTTCCTTTTTCTTGCCTTTTTTCCATTTAAGTTATGTTTTACCAATTTCATTTATTGTCGTCAAAAATTCCAAAAGAAAAACTTATATCCTTTTGGTCAATTTATTCATAAATGAAGTTCATAAGCTTCCTATGCATCTGTCAAAAAAAAAAAAAAGCTTCCTATGCACTCCACTATCACTTTAGATAGATTACAACACAATTTTTATTTTTTTTTGCAATTCCCAAGAAAGAAGAATTGTAACCGGTATAACAACACAAAAAATATTTTTCAGTTTTCTACCAAAAAATTGCATAAATTTTTTTCAATTTTTTGTCCTTATTTGCCAAAATCTCAATGGCTTTTGACCAGATTTTTGAACCGTATATATCGTTGAATTGAAATATCCATATAAAATAAAAGAGTTTTTTTAAATAAAATAATGTATTTGTAACTTATCAACTTTGTGAGCAAGTGATAATATTTTATTATTTAAATATATATTTTTAAACAAATAAAATAATTAAGATTCAATTTCTCAAAAAATTAGCATTAACTTTTTATGGCACAAATAGACGCTAATCTGCTTGTCTATCCATATTTTCTATTTGTATTTTGTCAATTTTAATATAATTTATTTGTAACATTGTCAATTTTTTTAAAATGTTTTAGAAAAACATTGACTAAAAATTCATTCCTTAACTTGTAGTTTACTTTTGAGTTTTCTTTATGTAATGGTGGTATAGATGAGATAAGTTGATGATAATAAACTCTTAGTCACAAAATTCATTCTATAACCACTACTATTTAATTTTGGGGATTAAACAAAGGTATATTGATTAAAACTGAATCATAATTAATAAAACTACCATCAAACCATTCCCTCATCAAAACACACTCTAAGAGTAAATTTAGAGGGTATTTAGATATATAGAAATTAGGTTATGCCAAAAAACTTTGTGCATCATCTTTATTATTTTTTTTTTGACTGAGGTTCGAACTCTAGACTTTACATATTTTATGCATTGTCCACACCAACTGAGTTAAGTTCATGAGGACAAAAAGAAGAAAAAGAAAAGGACCAAAAATAATAAAAGAAAAAAAAATAATTTTGTACTTAAAAAATTATAAACTTAAATTATAATTCTTTTATAATATTATATTATCCCAGTCAAAAATCAAAATATAAATTATACTATAAAAAACATATATTTATGAAATATTAAATGAGGTCATTTACCATTTTATAAATTATATTTTGTACTTTAATAATCATTAAAATATATTAAAAAAATCAACAATTTTTATTATGCAAGTCAAAATAAAAAAATATATTATCGAAAACTTAGTCAAAATATAAAAATATATTATCGAAAACCAAATCTTAAAATTTATGAAAAAATAAACGAGGTCATCTAAAATTTATAAATATTCTATTTTTTCTTTAAAATTATAAACTTATATGTATAGATATATATTTTTTTATAATATTATGTTATCCAGTCAAAATAGATATTATATTATAAAAAAAATCATAAAAGTTATTAAAATTAAATGAGGTCGTCTCTGCCACTAATAATGGTGATAATTTTTTCATAGCCTATTTTCAATATATATAAATTATCCTCAGACAAGTTTACTCTAAAATTCATTCATTATAATTGGGTTATATTAATATGTCTTTGTACCATTAACAATTTAATGATCTTTTCTTTTAATCAAATATAATGATCTTTTACCTTTAAATTTTTTTTAATGATATTTTAAATTTAAATTTAAAGAATTGAAAAAACAAACTACATGTTATTTTTTCTAAACAATATATTTTAGTGAATCTTTTTCTAAATCAATTTTTTCAAAGCGTTATAGATATTATAAAATTAAATTTAGCAAACTAATTTAAATTGATATAATATAAATAAAACATAAATGATAGACGGGTACCTATGAAGCCCGGATACTCCAAAATGAAAACGTACCCGTATCAAATACATATCGAATACCGATACTCCACAGATACTCACGAATACGCACCCACAAAGTATCAGAATTAATTATTTTAATTTTTAAAAAATATTTTATCGGATACTTCACAGAAACACAACGACACTTATAAGATATTTCCCAAATACGTATCCTAGAAAAGATGAAGGGTAAAAAAGTGAGACAATGTTGTAAAAATAAAGTAGAAATGTATATGATTCAATTTTAGGCATGCATCAGTAGAATTTCTCGATAAACCACTTAAAATTATACTTTTTATGGATGAAGGTAACGAGAAAGTTGATTCAATTAATCAACATTAAATAAAATTTGTGTTCAGTTCTTTTAATGATGTTTCTCTCGATATCCCAACATATGAAAATATAATATGGTTTATAAGAAAACTTTACATTTTTTTATTTTTAATCACATGTATTATTTTTTTTAAAATTGTGACTTTTATAATAATATAATAATGAAGAGTAATCAATACTTATTTTCTTCAAGTATTTTTCATATATATAGGTTTTAATATAAATTTTTTGTTAACGTATCTTGGTCGTATTGTATCCTAAATTTTAAAAAAATTACATATTCTCGTACCCGTATTTGTATCTAGGCTTCATAGACGGGTATTAACATGTTTGTCTTTTCAATAATTTAAAATAATATAATATATATATATATATTAAGTTTAAGGATAGATAGGAAAATTTAATAACATAAAATGCATACATGTAAAGATAAGTTAAAATGATTTAGTTAAAAAAAATGTTAAAATGATTTAGCTTTTGGGACTTTTTTTTTTTTTGACACATAGCTTTTGGGACTTGTTATTTTGTGTTTAATTGTAGGACTAATAATCATGTGGCGCATGGGTTAGCCCACTTAGCCATATCGAAGAAAATTGTTCTTCTCCTAAAGAAAATTGCTTTTATAAGATGAGTACACAAAAAAAAAAAAGAATGCATCCCAATATATTCTTTTGAACTTAATCTAACTGTCCTGCCGACTAACAAGTTTCAATTGACAGAGGAGCATGATCAAGCTCAAAACAACATTTTAGAAATGCACTCCCTTTTGTGGCACTCATCCTATACATAGGAATTCGATGTGAAAACCTATATAGTTGATTCGGCAGAATACATGTCGTGTGCTCTTCATTCTTTTGAGTTTCCAAGAGACTTGCAAACCTTTTAAGTAATTGTAAGACACTTCGATATCGACATCTTCAGCAAACTGACAAGAATTAAACTAAAATCCAACAAAATAATGACACAACATAATAATACTGCCTAAACATCTTCATCTGGCTGAATTAAACTCTTGAGAATATCTTCAGGCGATCTCAGCAACGTAGCGTCCATCTCGATCGTCGGGAAGATGTTGTGCTGACCAAATATCAAGAACATGCTCCTTGCATCGACGTCGTTCGTTAACTCCAATCGACTGAACGTCAATCTCCTCTCTTAGTCGAACGATGGAAGTTCATACCAAACGTATTCCACCCTTCTTGTGTCTTCGGGATTGAGTCGTTGGTTGATTTTCTCTAGTTGATCCTTCAGTTCTTTTAACGAGACATCGTCCCGAACCATGAACAAATTAGGGTTTCCACCGTTGAAGCATACTTGAGCGTTGAACAAATTGCAAATTGTTTCAGATCTACACCATAAGAAATTAAAAACAATTAATGAAAAAATCATTCAAACATTTCATCAAACACTTGGAGTGAAAATTATAAAATCTAAAGTTCAATTTATAATCAACATTGCAAAAATAAAAAATAAAAATCATTGAGACATTTTATCAAACACCTAAAGTTCAACATAAAATCTAACAATTTCTAACTCTAACCTACCATATTTGAGTCAAACTTACACAAATCAACATCTAAACAACATTTTCTAACTTAATTCATCATTAACAATAAAAAAACCTAACATGCAAATTCTACTCTAAAAACCTAAAATTGTGAAATTTCATCAAAAAAATCTAACTTTCAAACAAACAAAAAAAAACCAATGTCAAATGATCATAATCACCTACTTGATGTTGTGGTAGAATTTGATGTTGTTTTGATCAAATTTGATGAAAATCGCACTTGGGAGTTCTCAAAATCGAACGTGATGTTTTGAAAAATGATTGACAAAATGTTTGTTGTTCTGTTTTTATACCAGAACGCAACGCGACTTAAGTCATGTAGGTTATACACCAACGTGAGTTAAGTCACGTAGGGCTATTTTGAAAAGTTTCTATGGGAATGAGCATTTCTCTTTGTGAGAAGAGCAATTTTTTATATTGAATTGGATAAGGTTTGGATTAATTGTGTTCCCCGCTCAATCCATCAACAATACAGAGGTTTCATCTCTTGCTTTAATAAAATATCTTTCTTTTAAAATAAAAAAAAGTTGAAAACTACAAATCATAAATTTATGTTAACATCAATTCTACCTACAAAAATATTTAAAATCAATTATGAAAATAAAATCAATTCTATTTTTAAACTTCCAAACATATCAAAATCAAATTTCCACATTTATGGTTAAAAAAAGTTGAGAAAAAAAAAAGAACAAATAAAAAGGAGAGACCCATTTTGGTCCCTCATAACTGTCTGATTGGTCAATTTTGTCACTCACAAATTTAAAACCTAATTTAGTCCTAGAAATTTTTGTAGTGGGAACAAAGTAATCCATGATTCATTATAATAGAAGGACTTATTTGTCCACTAATATGAAAATGTTTTGGACTGCTTTGAGTTTATTTTTCCCAAGAACTAAAAAAAGAAATACAAAAGATTGGGGACATTAGACCTAACCCAAAAAACCACATAAACATTGAAACCAACCCTAAACGATGATACAAACAAAGATAAATACACAATAGGAACTAACCCTAATGGGTAATCACATAACCAAAAATCTAACAAAGACATGCCTCGTCCACAACCCAACAAATCATCGTATGGGAACGAAACCAAATTGCGAAAAAAGTGGATGTGTGAACGTTCAAAGGAACCAAACCAATTGCGTGCTCGTTGAACCCGAACCCAAGTCTTGAAACCGACGAATGAACTTGTCCCCCAACAAGAAAACATATCTAAGAGCCAAAAACTCACTATGATGAAACTTGATAACATCAAGCATCAACGATCATAAATTGACCTGAAACACAAAAAACATCAAGATCATAGGCTAAAGCTCTTTCGAGCATACACAACAAACCAACAATCACCGTTACACGAAACGAATATAACACCACCATCGTCAAGCACCGAACGAATGGAGGAACCAAAACCAACAAAACAGAGGTTGCATCTCAGATCTATAAGAACCCATCATCTGAAACACAACCGAGTCAAATATTTCAACCTTCGATTAACACAAACCTTCGTTAAACTTCAGTCGTCAAAGATGGATATTTGCAATAGGTTTTACATCGTACGACCGAATGGGTTGATGAGAGCCAAAAACTAAAAGGAATTGGAGCGAAAACCCAATCTACAAATTCCGATCTGCCCCTCACTAGATCAAATATGTAACAAGTCACAAAGAAAATGTAGCAACGCAGAGACCGCGTATTAACCAAATTGGTTCAAATCATACCTCTAGTTAACATTACCCATTTAAAAGTCATAACATACCACTTTTTAACTATGTGTTACCATGTTCGGGTAGTTATTAAGACAATCCTCTAGACATAGTAAGATTTGGTGTACTATGACAAAGGAAATAAAGGTTGGCCGTCTAGTCTAAATCAGAAGACATAAAAGACGAAAAACAACTTATGAGGAAATGGAGAATACCTTAAGCAAAAGATAAATTTGATCAAGTTCAAAGGAATTAAAACAAGTAATCCTATGGTCAAGGATGAATCATCATACAATATCATTTGTGATAAACTTGTCAAAGCCACTTCTAAATATGAGGACCTTCTGTATGGTCAACGCTAAGAAAGTCAAAGTTCAACCACCTAATCAAGCTACCCTCTAGATGATTGATGCAACCATTTCTCAAAAGAAATCATCTAGATACATGGTTCCTCTATAAGGATCAAATTGAAGATCATGTCCCATGCTCTATTTGAACTGAGTAGTGATATTTGTACAACTCATTGGAATAACTTTTATGACAACTTTGTTTTTCTCTTTTCTTATTGGTAAAAAACAATGGAGAGAGAAAAATGAAGAGAGAGAATAAGATGATAATGTGAGTATGAGAGAGAAAGTTGTCAAAAAGTTGTTATAAAATGGTTGTACATATATCATTTCTCATTTGAATTATAGCTGAAAGATGCTTCAAGTTTAATGAAGTGATTCTTCCAAAACCCTTCATGTAAAACTTTGTTATAATAAAAGAGACCACGTACAAGCAAATGAAGACATCAATAAACAATTACAAGTCATACAATCTATTCAAATGGCTCTTTATACTCAATTGTGTCTCATTATCCCTTCATTGTAGATACTTCATTCAGTTGAAGTTAGAAGAAGAACCAGTGTAGGTGTTCAATACACCACACTTAAAAATAAACAAGCTATGTTCTTATTGAATAGATAAATCAAGTAAAAGCCAAGAACGTGATTTTGGAATGCTTTGTAAAAATCCTCTCATGTGAGAGTTATCTATATCATGATGTAAATCAATCAAGTAGTCTAGAGTACTCTTGAATTGATATATGCTTTCATTGTATCATCCTATTTTAGAGTGCTACCATCCTATACATGGTTTTGTTTCAGTCAGATACAACTTTTATTTAAAACGCCTAGTAGAGTGCTACCAATCCTCTTTATGTAAAACGCCTAGTAGTAGTGACAACAACTTTTATTTGACAAAGGAGTCCGGAGAGATATTGAACATTTAGGAAGTCTTTAAAGGTTTAATTTGATGGTTTAACTTGAATATGTCCCTCTTATCTTGGATGAAGTTAAATATTTTCATACATAACTTGTGTAAGAAACATTTTTTTATTATGTCTAATTATTCTTCAATGATATCTTAAGTACTATTCAGAAACTTAATGATTACATCATATGAAATACTTAAGGAGAAGATAAAAAATGAAAGATAATATTAAGTTGGGTTCTCATAACTCAAATGGAGTGTTCAAAATGTTAAGACACTATCTTATGGAGGATAAGAGAGTGTTATAACATATGCTTCCTTATATAGCTAGAAAACTCAGTCCAGTTTATATGATCTATATGTTTGAGTCATACTTCTGTTGTTTTTTAGTCTAAAAACTTCTGTTTTTAATCCTAACATCTTCCAATGAATTTTTTTAAGTAACTTATTACTCAAAGGAGAAGAGATGTTAAGAACAAAACTAATGGTTCATCTCATGATAAAATCAACTTTTTACATACAATCTGAAAGGTTGAAAAATTGATCATGATAATCCTGAGAAAGTATTTCAACTTATTTTTAAAAATTTAAATGTAGAAGTTTTTGTCCTAAACTTCAAAGACCTTCTTTAGATGTTATTTTTTCACAATCTGAAAAAAAAAATCCTGATGAGTTAATTCTCAACAACTAGCTTTGTATAGCTAAGTACTCTACTATGTATAATATATAGCTCACTAAGAGAATTTGGTATGTCACGTGGAAGATTGCTTCTTCAGCTCAACCCCCATTGGTTAAAAAAAAAAAATTGTATTTCCAAACCAAGTCAGTATTATTTTCAGCCAAAACAACCCCCCTTGGTAACTAAAACAGAAGACATCCCTTTCATATTCAAGCAAAAGTACTTTATATATGTACTATCATCTAAATAAATTACACTTTGTTAGATATACGTTTGAGAAAAGATATGCATTCATACATAAATCACATTGAGGCAAATTCATTTTAATCAAACTTGACTTTGCAAAACGAGGTTCAATCAAACGTAATTTGATAAACTTCAATCCAAAAATACATCCTTGACAAACCAATGTGACAGGAAAGTACAGTTAGATGTTAATTCCACATAATTAAAATAGGCTCAGTTTAAGGAAGAAAACAAGCACTATGCAATATTGCTCAACAGAACAATTCTACGCTAGTTTTTATCTATTCTTACAATAATCTTGTGCATATTTTTTTTCTTTCTAAATTGTATTACTGCATTTTCTAACCCCATTGTACAATTTTATTTAATCAACGCAAAGCATACAAATAAGTAGCACCGAAATCTGATCACGCCTGGGTCTGGAGGGTATAACTCATCTGCTCTAGTAATCAGGGATGGCAGAAAAGCGATAACCTTTGGCACCTCTCCAGGCATAATACGCAAGTCGAGTCTCATAAAATCCTGTATTCAGAAATCAATATAAGGTATGATGCGTATTTATCCAACAAAAAATCATCATGACAGATAAATCAATATGAACAGAGTTTAATCGCAATAACTAGAGAAAGACAGCATGGTAGATACAAACTAAACTTTTTTCTCTATGAATGCAGGTGCATCCACTAACAAAAAGCAGCATTTACAGCTAAAGAACAAATAAAACAGGTAAAAAATTGTGTCAACTGTCAAGCAACATCATTTCTCATGTAATTATGATTGAATGAAATAATTAATTTGTAATGGTGGTGACCATAATACTAGCGATGGAGATCACCTGTCCCTATTCCATGCCCATTTTCTCCTGACCCACTTCAACAACAACTATGATACCAAAAAATTAGAGTAATTTAACTAACTTGTATTGCAATAAGCCCCAAGAACATATCCTAGTGGTAAAGCATATGCAAGTGTTATGACATATGTAAGTGTTGGGTGGAAACCGGGCGCCCATATTCAAACCTGTGTACACCCCGTTTTCCTGCTCCCCCGTTACCATCTGTAATACTAACCAAAAAAATGTTGTGTTGGTATAAATGATACTTTAATTCTAGGGGCATATTTTAAGTGCTGGGTCATGAAACAACGACAAGTGATCTGAGATCTATAATTGTATCCTATGACCTATCATGTGCAATTATACTTCGGCAACAGTATGCAATTTACTTCTGCATAATAAAGCAGAAACATTTCCCATGAAACAGTCTACATGCAATTATTGGTTGGGATCGGTGTATAATTTCATTACATTGGAACCGTTTTTTGACTCATTGAAAAGATAATGGTAGTACATATAAGGAGGATGAATAGTTTATGCAATGATTTATGAATTATTTCTTTGCTAATCATTAAGTGAATCTACTATCCTCAATATCCCTTCATTGTAGATCTAAAAGCGCTTTAGCAAAATCATCTTTATGGACCATGATGTATATAGCATAACATAACATTCAACAAACTTGACTTATTCGAAAACATATTTGCAGTCTCAAAATTATCTTCCCTGATGTTTATATTAATTAAACCAAAGTACCTAGCAAACATAAACAATGTATACAAGTGATACAAATTCCCGGGACTTCAACGTACCTGGGAGAAAGCTCAGAAATCCTAATGCTAGAAGGCCATAAGCTTGAGACCGTTCTCCCCCCATATGACCAGTGAAAATAAAGTATGATAGAAACAGAAGTCCGGTACCAAGAAACAACAGGAAGAGTGCAAGGGCAATAGATTTCCAGGGAACTCTGTCCAAGGCTCTCGGTGTGTAATCAAATCGAGGGTCAAATGGTCTAGTTTGATCACCAACATAATCATCCTCATCTGTGGCAAGTGGGGTGTAACGAACACGTCTAGTTGCCATATCCAATCTTTCTGAGTTCCTTGCTTGCTCCTACGATTTTCAACCCAAAATGATCTGAGCCCCCTCGGCTCAAATAAAAACAGCCCGTGTTAAGTTTACAGCTACGACTAAGCACAAGGGAAAGTTCTGCTGCATTAAGAAGAAATTATTACTTTAACTGCAACAAATTTGTGAACTAAAGAGATAGAATAATAATACACCTAATATTACATGTGTCCAGTGTCCGAATCCGAAACCAACACATGTGATTACATTCAATTAATTAATTTTTTCAAATTTATTTGGTTCATAGGTTCCAAGTTCCAACACAATTTCTATCAGAATCTAAAAAATAAATAAAAAAATAGTATCCTATCATAATTCACAAGACAAAATTATCCATCACATAATCTAAACTAGATCTTCCTCATAAAAAAAGGGGATTTTTTTCCTGAATGAATCTGAGAAGATAAAAACGGAAGAAGGAATGGATGAGGAAAACCTGGGCGGACTTTTTCCGCTGTTTCTGGCGGCTGATAACCAACTCCGGCTGCGTTTTCTGGCGACTTGGAGTTCGGTGAGATTTCTACTTGTTTATGCGGTTGTTTTGTGGAAACTTTGACCCTTCTTTCTTTGTCTTAGAGCAATGAAGCAATGGAAATAAAAGAAAAAGAAAAAGAAAAAGAAAAATTACACTCATCCTAAAATATGTTATTTTGTAAAAATATATATATTTTAAATTATAACTTATTTCAAGTTTTAAGTCATCATTTAAATATTAATCAAACATTCTTTCAAAAAAAATGTAATGAAACATAAATGTTACTTTTAATATCATTTTTATTGAGATTGTTAGATTAGAGATTTGGTGTTGGTCATGCGATGACTTGGATTGATTCAGAAAGAATTGATTTTGTAAAATTGATTCTGAGAAAAAATAAATTGAATGTAAAGTGATTTATGTTTATATATATTTATGTAAAAGTGAATTTAACAATAAATTTAAGACTAAAATCAGCTAAAAGTTATAAAGTAAAATTTTAAGTAGAATATTCTACAAATAATATCAATTCTCCCTTAACTTATCCAAACATGGTAAAATCAATTATGCAACCTCTGAAATCACTTTTGACCTTCAAAATTTGAAACAAAACATATATTATTGGGTTACCGAATTGAATATATAAATGTCACTGGATACTTGCATTCTTTGAGCTATATATTTATAATCTCTCTTTGTAGCTTTTCTAGCTTTATTTGACAAAGAGCTTTTTCAACTTAACTATCAAGTTTTGTAACAGTGAACACTTAAAATGGGAAGCAACATAAGTCTTAGAGTTTGTACGGGTATACTTTGTCTTGGAATCGTACATTGACAAACTAAGGTCGATCCCACAATTACAAGCACTATGTAGGAACAAATAATGTTCCAAAGTAAAAGGAAACCTCTAACTTCAATTATTCTAGTCTAGCTTTATGCACTTTATTAATTAATTAAGCAAAGCATATGCTCAACAGTTTTTGTCCCTAATCTTGTGTTATATGTGATTCCTGTCCATGCATAATACAAATATATTATTAATGTGATACATATTTCAACTATATGTGAGTTAATTTGAGCAAGCTAGTGATGATGAGGCAAGTAGGTTCAATTGAAAAAATGAAAGAACCTTATATATTAGCAAAGAGATATAATTGGAAAGGATTCTTAGAATTTTTCCTTAAACACAAAGAGCTATTGGATAAACAAATAGACTTGCATCAAAGCACTCCTTTTCACTATGCAGCACATTGTGGTAGCCCAGAAATGTACAACAAAATGCTATCAAAGGTTGATCCATCAAACATGCAACATGTGTTGAGGATGCAAGATGACATGGGAAACACACCACTTCACGAAGTGGCTTTCACAGGAGAGATTGAAATGACAAAGAGTATACTGATGAAAGAAGAGGAAACAATGTCAGAGCAGTTTCCGACGCCATTGCTACAAATGACCAACAAACTTGGAGAAACACCTGTGTATAGGGCTGCTGCACTTGGGAAGACAAGTTTGGTTAAATGCTTTGTTGAAGAGTTGGGTGTGAATTTAAGGGATCATTTTCATAGGACTGGTGATAAGATGTCCATTCTTCACACTGCTGTCATTGATCAATTCTTTGGTTTCTCTCTATCACTTTGTCTTTTATCAAATCATGCAGTATATCAGCTTCCATCCACCTATATAATTAACACTAATATCAATACATAAATCCTATTTTTTATATAAGCAAAAATGCACATGTATTTGTTCCAAATTTGAACGAATACATTGCTTTTTTACTTACATAAAAAACTGGAGAGTGTATCAATCAATATACTTTCAAACATACTACTTTTTAATAGACTTTTCTATGCGACCTTTAATTATCACAGAAACAATATGATTGAAAATATTGTGTTAAAAACTGAGTTCTTACTAAGCAGTGGTGTTGATTTTCAATGCATGCATGCAGGCACAGCTTTATGGTTACTGAAACGCTATGGCGAACTCGCTAATCGAAAGGAAGACAATGGGTTGACAGCTCTACAATTGCTAGCAAAAATGCCATCTACATTCAAGAGTCAAACCCAAATGGGAGCCTTCAAAAATTTCATATATCCTCGTAAGTCTTTGCTAACTTTATCTCTAAGTAATTATAAGAATGCATGCATATAATCACAAAAACACAACATTGTTTTTGACAAAATCATACCAGTTTTATTAAATTAGAACTTTCAGATTAAGCTTGTTTAATTACCTCCAAAGTGCCTTTTCCATTGCAGATAACACATGAATTTACCAGATACGATTATAAGCAAGGAAGTCACATGTACTAACAAAGTTTTAAATTGGGTTTTCAATCAATTTTTTATATAATAAATTGAGAGTTAGGTCTAAGGAGTTCGCCACTTACTAAGGTTACCTCAAGACTTAAATTAAGAGTTTGATCACTTTGTTATTACATTAATGTAGGACAAACTATATATACGCACCATAAAAACTTTCTGGCGTCCCGATTCATACCACGGGACTACTACTTCGACAACAATTAAAACATTGTTTTACTTCAAAAGTATATAACTTTAGCTAATAGTTGGAATATCGTGTTCAGTGCTTCCTGATTATCAAGATTATGCATATTACTTTCATGATAAGGATGATACTAGAAAAGTAGAAGATTTGGAAAATGGCCAAAAGGGCATAAATGAACCATATCAATCTCAATGGAAGCAACCGCCCCAAATTCATCATACAAATCTCTCAGGTATGTCTGTTTATTATAGGTAAAAATATATAAACTTAACACACATTTTATGTATTCGTTTTGATTCACATACTCAATACTCAGCAATAAGAAATTTTGAACAAAAATTACAGGTTTTTCATGGATGTGGTATACTATGTGGAAGGCTCTTTCCAAAGGTGCAAGCTATGATGATTACTCGTGATACATTTCTCCAAAAGAAATATTTCTTGCTGGAATGTTTTATCATTTTGTTATATCCTTGTATATTTTGTTCATGTTAATTCAGAATGGAAGGGAATTGAAAAACTTTGGAGGAAAAAAGAAATGCATAACTTGGCACAAGAACTTGTACAGTTGTTAGCAAAGAATGACAATTCATGGCACCTTAGTTCAATAGCAATGGACAGAACAGTTTCTACGGGACATATAGAAGGAAAACAAAAAGAGAAACAAGAAAAAGAAGATGTTGCTAGTGTACAAGAAAAACAAGATGTTGCTAGTGTCAAAGCTATTATTTATACACCTTTGCTTATGGCAGCATGTAATGGAATTATAGAGATTGTAGAATCGATAATTCATTTTCATCCTCAGTCAATTGAGCATGTCAGTGAAGATGAGCAGAACATATTGTACATGGTTGTCAAACATCGCCAGTTAGAAATTTTCCAAATGTTGAAGAAACTGAAAATGGTGGGACGTCTTGCTGGAAAAATAGACAAGGAAAGTAACACTGTTCTTCACAGCACTGCTGATTTTAAAGGAGGATCTCAACCTGGTTATGCCCTGCAACTGCAAGAGGAATTGCATTGGTTTGAAGTAAGTATCGTTAATGTAGTATTTTTTAAGCAATACTCTATAATTTATTTTTTAAGCTTATTATATAAATTTTGAAAGCAAACTCAAAAACTACTAACAGATATTGATCTAACAAATCTGAGCTACTAACAGCGCGAATTTGTAGAATCTCTTACCGCAGAAAATTAGAATTCGAGGAAACATAACACTTGATAAATTTTGTTTTTTATGATCTGTTGTGTTTTAATTAGAGGAACAAGAAAGGGGAGCATGTGATTTCAATCTTTCTAATAAATGCATAGTAACACTAATCTAATTCTCATTACTATCTATCTATACATGTTGTGCACACATAAATAGCGCATAGAGAGGCGACTTCCTTATCATTATGTCATTCACAAGAACAACAACAACCAAACTGCTAGGGAACTCTTCGAGGAAAAACATGAACAACTGCTGAAGGATGCTCGCGAATGGATCAAAGAGACAGCTCAGTCATGTTCTGCGGTAGCTGTCCTTGTTGCGACAGTTGTCTTTGCAGCTGCTTACACGGTCCCAGGAGGCACAGATGACTACGGCTTGCCAAGATTACTTCATCATCCTATATTCGTAGTGTTCACAGTCATGGATGTTGTGGCCCTTGCAAGTTCATTGGCTTCAGTTGTTATGTTTCTCTCAATCCTCACATCACCTTGTGAGTTGTGGGATTTTAGGAGGTCTCTCCCTAGGAAACTAATGGCAGGTTTCGCATTCTTGTTCTTTTCCATGGCCACAACCGTGTTGGTGTTTAGTGCAACAATTTTGGTGAACATCAAGTTAGATAAGAACAAATGGACTTCAAGCTTGACTTATACCGCAGCATTCTTCCCTGTCAGCATATTTGCAATGATGCAGTTCCCTTTATATGTTGCTATGAAAGGATGTATGGTTTCACTCCTTAGGAGACTTAAGAAGATTGTTCCACGTTTCTTCCTCAATTTGATCAAAAGGAGCCAGAGAGATAGACTCTGGGACATTTAATATCTAATTTATTTTGGTTGTGTACATCTGGTTAATAACATTTTGCTTTTTCTACCATTGGACGTGGACCTTAATAAATTAAGAGCATAGTGTCCCCTTAAATGTTTATGCGTTTCTTGTGATTTTTCGTAAGAAAAAAACCATTAACACACCCGTTATGATTTGGTGTGGCTTGTGTTCCTCATTAAATCATCAAATAAAAGACAAGAAAAGAATTCATTTGAACACAATTGATCAACTTCTGACCCTCATTAAATCATCAAATAATGTGCAAATTTTAGTCTACTGTGTAGCGAAATAAAATTAAACTTTATACAGGTCACCATCACTCAATTATGGTCAAAGTGGAGGATATGATATCTACATCTTCATTTACTTATTTACATGACAAATAATGACACCAGGAAACTTTACAATCAGAGTGGAACTAGGCAACTGTACAAATTATTCACGGTCCACTGGCTCTTTTCCTTTATGCTGATGTCCAAAAAATGAAAGGAATATGAAATGTAATGCTGAACAATCAATAACCATCAATCTTCACATACAAATCTGCAAGAGCACGGTAGAGAATAGCTGCAGCAGGTGGCCTAGGCAAGGAGCCAAGAAGTATATCTGTTGCATTTAAAGACTGGCTGCCATAAAAACGACAATTTTCATGTGTGCGAGTGGTGACAATACTGCCTTCAAGTGAACAACCAACAAATGCACCTGCAAATAATATAGAACTTGTCAACCACTACTCTAGAGGAGTCATTCCAATTCCAAACCTCACAAAGAAAAGTCTCAGGCTCTAAGATTCATCACTCCCCTCCCTTAGTTCACTCTCAAGTCTCCTATGGAGCTACGCATACTAGTAAAACTGGTACACTAACAAGAATATAACTATTTCCATTGAAAAGAAAAGGCCGAGTGGCATATTGGGCGAAAAACAAGAAGGATTTCAGTACACAAGATGAACATAAATAACAAACATACCTTTACTGCAGCTGTATGTATAACAAGCAGCATAGCCACCATCGCCAGCTCGAACATCAGCTTCAACTGCCCTTCCAACAACGCCAACTGCAGCACTCATACCAGCTCCAAGTGAAACATGTGCATTACCACTAAATGTCTTGACAGCTTCATTTGTTCTCAGAACAATGATGAAATCTGTTAACTCCCCTCCAGCCTATGGTGGAAAAAATAAGTTAATGAATGAAGAAAACATGGAAATAAATAGGTGTCACAAAAACCTTGAGACAGGCTGCACAGATGCGGAGTTCAAAGACGGAATCGGTGTTGGGTACATTTGAGGATTAAATAGAAGAATACTAAATGAAGATTCAGATTAATCTTTTTTTTTCCTTTTTAAATGAAAACGTTTTTTTTATTTCCTATTTTCAATCATAATTATGAAAGTGCTACGTAAGCTTCACTTCGTTTCTTGTTATCAATGATTTGTACAAGAAATAGTGAAGAATTTTTTTTATTGTTTTTACAATTTCTTGTAAATCTTAAAAGCAAGAAACAAAATGAACACAAGGAACTTATTAGAAACATACAAACACAATGTGGCACTTCTGTAATTTTTAGTTAAACCAAGAAACAAAATGAACACAAGGAACTTATTAGAAACATACAAACACAATGTGGCACTTCTGTAATTTTTAGTTAAACCATGAAACAAAAAAAAAAAGAGATTGCTTTCTATAACCAAACAAGCCATTAGCTATTATGCAATATGTCAAAAAAGTTCCAAGTGCCATCAGAAATTACAACAAAATTGACTATATAAAGCTCCTGATATTAGAGTTAACTGAAACAGTCTGTGGCAGCCTATTGTGATAAAATTTTGGCTTTCAATTCATATTCACAAGCAAAGTCAATGTTAATTATATTGTTTGGTCGATACTGTTAATTTGTTATTGTTACAGTTAGTTACTTCACCTGAGCCCCCCACCCCACTCCGAATGTCGAAACAGCGGATGGTGGAGACCACGAACCATCTTCCCTACGCGCAACCACAATCCCTGTTCCAATATTATAAGTAACTACCACTCCTACTTTGACCACAGTGATAATTGCAAGGCCTTTTGCTTGCCTAAGAATGGCATCTGGAATTGTCTTTTCAGGCTTTAATAAACCTATCTGCATAAAATGAAATTCTTCATAAGTACAACAATTTTTTTCAAATAGAATATGGTGTAGACTTCCACAGCCATGACATGTTTGGCATAATACCATCAATAACTTAAACTTTAAACATCAAAATCACAAAATGATGATAGCATCAAGGAATCTGAGTTGCCCAGACTAACATCTGCAAAAATATAAAATCATGCCGGGACACAATTTGCAATTTATTTATTTTTTTATTGGGGGAGGGGGATAGAACCAAAAGCAGTTGAAAGGTAAGGAAAAGGGGTAATCAGCATAGCTGCTAAACTTTTTATAGTCACAATAATTATATAGTAAATTTGGTCTGCATTATATTATACTAGATTAACCACTCAGCACTAACCAAATCTCAAATGAAAAACGCAATTGTTTGGTGTGAGTTATAGACCCATAAAACTAAGAACACTCAATGAAGTAACAGAACAATTTTTAACTGATACTCTAGTTCACTTAAGCATTGGAGAAAGTTCATTCGAGTCACAAATGTTTTCTTTTCCAGTGAAAACTAGAGTCATAACTCATGCCTAGGCACCGATATAGAGTGATTAGTTCACAAATTCACATGTATTTTTTTATCTTTTTAAAATGTTTTACTCTTTGGGTCTGATTTCGTAAACGTATATGGTAGAAACTAATGAGACCTGCAAACCAGAAACAGTAAACCAACACATGGAAAGAGAAGAAAAAGATGCAGTTAAGGAAATTAGGGTGTGTTATTGATAGTAATGATAATAGTGGTAGAGGGTTTCTCTAACTACTCCAAGAGCAAAGCTTCAACACAGAGGCATCCTACTCTGGTCCTAACAGAAAGTTATTTACATCTTAGCCTCTAAAACCCTAGAACTTATTCTTATATACTACTAAGGAGATAATATTCCTACTACTAAGACACCCTACTAATTACTGAAACACCTCCCCTCCCATAGCTTTCCATTATTTCCACTTCTTCCTTCCTTTTGTTACAAGCCCTCCCCTCCCCTCAAAACTCCCAAACAGAGCCTTAGGCTGTGTTTGGGAGTTCGGAGGGGAGAGGAGGGGAAGAGAGGGCTTTGGGAGGATAGGAAATATAGGGGAAAATGATGAAATCTTTTACATTTTTAGAAAGTATTTTTTTAGAGAATGGTATAATAATGTTTATGATTGATATATTTTTAACTTTAACAATATTACAACAACATTGCTTAAATTTGAATAATTCATATAAACTCTCCAAAACCCTTTTCCAATACAGTTTTTGAGTTCCCCCAAATGAGGAGAATTTTGTATTATGAAGAAAAATGAACCCCCCAAAGCTCTCCCCTCCCAATGTCCTCTATCTTTTCCACTAGCCCTTTCCTTTTTTCCAAGACCTTCCCCTCCAAACTCGCAAACAAAGCCTTAGCCTTAGTCTTTTTAACCTTCCTTTGCCCATAATATCCTTATCATTAGTTGTCTTCCCATTGGTATATGTTATTGCGTTTGGTATATATGCATATAATAAGTGTGTACACGTGTATTTATATATAGGCATAACAAATAACAAGTGAGGTTTGCATTCAACTATAAATGAAAGGTTTCATAATCATGCCTATGTATCAATACCAGATTCATTCAACTACATTTATACGGGTGACGCATAATCTACACACATATCCCAGGTGTATAAATGATGGATATGAAATAACTCTAAATTGAATTTTATAAATAATTGAGTGGATATACCTGATTATAAGACTTGATAGTGTTAGTTGCCTTGTAAATTTCATATTCCATGGTCTGTCCCCAAGGGAAATTAACCCATGATCTCAAAGTGCTGAGATCTGTCAGGTCGTGAGTTGGCAACTGAGAAGCATTACTTACATTATGCATCAAATAAGGCTGTATAGACTCAAGTCGAACACAGCATACATCGCAGACTCTTTGGGGGTCAGAAACTCGGAACTTTGATGGCATCAAGCTCCGCCCTTTAGAACATTCACCACAAAATATTCCTCCACAAAACCGGCAGTGATGCCTGGAACACATGATGGGATGAAACCTCACGCCACAAAGCATACAAGCAGCAGCAGCACTATCTGCCAACCATTTCGGAGGTTCGGCTTCTATTAGTTCCTTCACATTACCAAAGCTAGCTTCTGTTAGAGTTTGCGCCATCTCTCTCCAAGCTTGTTCAAGTACATGGCTTGTTAGCCATGAAAAGCTATATGTATGAATATCTCCTGATGCCAAAGAAGACACTTTTCCCTTAGCTGCAAGTAAAATTTCTACCAACACTTCCCACATAGTCAATTCCTTTTCTCCTCCAACATATTGATTCCAGCCCATATCATCGTCGGGAAAAAAACCACCATTTGAATGAAACCCTTTTTCCCATTCTTTATGATCATCTTCCAACATAGGTGGAACTGAGACCGGTATCCAAACTCCAGTATCTTCATTCAACGGAGCATCATAACAGAAGTACTTTCTCTGATTCTGAATATCAGCTAAAGACTCCATATCCCCTTCATTCCTTTCAAATGATTCTTCAGGTAATTCAGGATATAACCTAGATAAATTCATACTATTCTCTTCAGCGCTAACAGAAGACAAAGAATCACTATTTTCTTTAGTAACATGATGATACCTCATATTACCACCATCCACCCTATCATCCTGTCAATTATGTAATATCAAATCAACCAAATAAGCCACAAAGCACAAAACACAAACACCAGTCTTAAAAAGGAAAATAAAACAATACAGTAATCAGCTTTGTAGCATGAAAGGCGCGTCAGGTGTCAAACACGACACCGACATATGTGACTACCTTCAATTAATTCATTTATGTCGGTGTCGTGTCTGGTGTCCAGAAATAGCAGAAAAATAAAAACAATAACACATGAAGATAATCATCAAAATCCACAAAAAATACAGAAATTGAAAACAGAGACCCATGAAAATTTACCAAAGGAGAATAGGAATTGGATATATGATGATGATCACCAAGGGAGAAACTAGAAACCCTAGCAGATAAATCTTCTACAGGTTGCACTTGATTCTTAGAATTAAAAATTTTGTTTTCCATTGAAAAACCTAAATTATCAAATTAGGGTATATAAATGCATATATTAGCAGGGAATAATTAAATTTTTACACTGAATTTGAATTTTGGGGCTAAAGAACGAAACTTTGGGGATGGAGATTAGGGATAGAAATTGGAATTAGAGGTTCAATTGCGTGTCGTTGTTTATGTGTTTCCCTGTACGTCTCGCTTGCGTGTACACCCTGGACCTCTTATTATTTAACTATTTTTTTCTCGTCATTATTTTCTTTCAATTTCGTATGTAAAATATTTTTTATTAAAGTGACTAAAGAAAATGGTAGATTCTAAATTAAATAAATGGTTCAGATTTATTTAAATTAATGGTTTTACCTATATTACAATTGTATAGAAATTCTTCCTATAATTAAATAACTACTCTTCCAGTCAAACCATCAAATTTGTAAATCAAATTATATAAACCATAAAAAAATTCTTCTTTCTTCAAACATCAATTCCCTTTTCAGTCCAATAAACACATACTTTTGAATTATAGCGTTGATAAATAGGTATAGGTATTCAAATTATTATAGGCTGCGGCACCCACCGGTGCTTCTCGCGTTTTGTACGAACTCAGAAGTGATTATTCCATTTTTCTCCTTAATTTCGCTCAATCACACATGTTCACAACGCGGAGTAGATAGAATGCTCTCTCCCAAACGTGATGGTTCCGATTAGCGATTTCTCGATCCTAAAAGCGCTTTTGAATTAAACCCTTACCGGAATTGAATTCTACGGCTTCATCGGTACAACAAGTTGTTAAGCGTGCCAAATTCAAATCCACCGTGAAAGATCCTGGTACTCCTGGTGTAATCAAATTGGTACTCTCTTGATTCTTAATCGTATCAGACATGATGCCGAGTCTACCTCTTCTCCTCATCTTTCTGCGATAGTGAGCTCACTTCAATCGAAGCTCATTCTTCTGCGAATCTAACTTCCACCTCTCCTTCAAATCATCTTCTCTGAAGAATCTAAGGTACAAATTAGCTTATGGGTATGCTTATTTTGAACGACATGTTTCTGG
>Ga0228711_1004332_pt1 | contig 21852 bp, 16 predicted proteins | sample MedpolnodulmetaG_2_FD_177996 | JGI IMG/M metagenome (GOLD analysis project Ga0228711, IMG submission 177996) | Root nodule microbial communities from Medicago polymorpha collected in Santa Monica, California, United States - brown nodules | ecosystem: Host-associated > Plants > Roots > Nodule...
TAAAAAAAAAAAAAAAAAATTGTAAGGTCGAATGTTGTGACTAAAATTCAAACCCTACTTCATCTATGTGTATGGAAATTTCAATGATTATTTATTATTTCTGTCTATCTATCATAAATTAAGTCCAATTTTGAAAGGAACAATTAGGTTTTGTTGCTCTATCCTTTTCATATTTAGTTTTGATTTAGAGTCTTTTAATGGTTTTTTTATTCCTCCACTATTTTTTTTGGATTGACTATATATCTTTGTGGAAAATTATGTTTGGCATTATACTTTTCTTGTACAAAATTGGAATATTACATGATGCCATGCTATGTGTTTGTCATGTCCAAACATTTTCTATGAATAGAGATCTTGAATCACTATAATATAATAAGAACTGCTTAACGCATTTAGAAATCACATTTAACGCATAAAATGATCGTCTATTAACTCTACATGATCAAGTGTGCCATTTTTTCTTTTCTTTATTTAATTTTTAAGTTATTTACTTTTTCTGCATTTTAATTTTTCATGCACTTTGATTTCCTTACGCATTTACATTTCTGCATTTTAAATTTCCGAACACATTTACTTCGAAGTCTTTTACTTTTCATGCACATTAGTCCTTTTTCAAAATTTTGAAATTCAAGTCGATTGTATTGTAGGGGGAGCACTTCAGTGACTTTAAGGAGGGAAAGGCATGTGCCTTTGAACCAGTAAAAACTCGTCACGTGATAAGTGAGTTTGTCGATGGAGGTGACGGCGGTGATGGAGGTTCTGACGGCGACGGTGATGGTTTTGGACGGCGGCGATGGGTGATAAGCGGAGGAAAGGTGAATGTGGAGGAGAAGCTTTGGTGATAAGCAGAAGAAGTGATACGCGTTTCTCCTTTTCCCTTTGTCGTTTCTATTTTTGTTCCCTTTTTTTATTTTTTATTTTTTTAAAACAAAGTAGGGACACGTGGTGAGTTTTTACTGGTTCAAAGGCACATGCCTTTCCCTCCTTAAAGTCACTGAAGTGCAAAGTCTTTTCGGCAGTAAAAACACAAGAGAGTCATCTGTTTGGGTATTTGATGACGATTTCAATGCTTTTAATTTCTACGACATATGCGAACAATTGGACATCACATACATTAACTCGTTCCTTGTTTGAACATGTTGAAATCTTACTTTTTAATTTGTCAAGATCTCACGTTTAAACATTCTATTTGTTGGTAGTTGTTGATATGCATAAATTAGGTTTGAAAATATAAAAATCACGATAACACCTTGTGATACTATTAATTTATACTCCCTACGATCCTTATTTTAAGAAAAATTTCAAAAATTATTTTGGTCCTATATTTATAAGAAGACAAATACTAACTTGTGCCCTCAATGGTACATGTTAAGAAACTCATTATAGAAATATACGTATCAAAAATCGTGCATTTAACTTCTTAAAAGTTAAAATATTATGATTTTCAATGCAAAGTTGTTTTTTTTATTCCCCTTAGGGCACAAGTTAACATGACCCTTATAAGAAAAAGTCACAACTTTGAAGTATATTTATTGTTAAAAGACTTTTTGAAGTATATTTATTGTTAAAAGACTTTTCTAACTCTCATTTAATGATATTCTTTTTAATATTAGCGCATATTAGCGCGTATGTTTAATACTTTCCAAAATTTTATGAGGGTGTATTTGTAAAAACATTAAAAAAAGTATAACAACCAATAATTTTATGAGGGTGTATTTGGTTTTTCTTCGTCTAATAAAAACTAGAGAGAATAAATAAGTACTATGTTTCTGCATGATTAAAAAAAACGTTTGTTTCTGCCTCTTCGGTCAATTATTTCTATAATTTTTTCAAACATTTCACACTTTTGTTTCTCTTTGGGATTTTCCCATGTCTATCCTGAAAGGCTAAATGATAAATAAAATATATATATAGAAGGTTTATTAAAAAGTTTTTTTTTTTGAGTAAAAAGTTTATTAAAAAGTTAATAATCTCTAATCATCAGTTATTAAAAAGTTAATAACCTCTAATCTTCATCAAAACATTCAATCGACATTTTTACTACAGTAAAGGGATCAATTGAGTGAGCCTTTAGAGATAAACATTACAATTTTTTTTTTGTTGAATAATAAACGTGACACATTTAATGGACTCAAAAGACATTTTATAATAATGTTGATTATATGAATGGTTTTTGGCAACTCCGTAAGTTCTAAAAGCAATTAAATCGAATTAACAAATCGTGAGGTGTTCTAACTATAAAGTGATCAAATAATTGTTTGTTTGTTACATGCAAATTAAAGAGAAAAAATATGGCAGAAAATCTAAAAATTGTTTATGCTTTGATGATCTTGATTTCCCAAATTCTAGTTGTAACCAGTCATAGTAAGTCATTTTTCACACACATTTCAATTATTATTGTTTATCATATAATATATAAAAGGGTTAACAGTGCTTTATCCTTGGACATGACAACATGGCGGATCGGAGGCGGGTTTAAGCATCCCTCTCCCCACCCCCGCTTCCATGCACCCGCTCCCGCCCCTGCCCCCGTTCTCAAACTATATTGGGGGTAAAAATTGAACACCCAACCCCCCTTCAATTGAGTCGGGTCTCCCGGACCCATCTCCACCCCGCCCGAAAAAACTCTATTTTTTATAAAATATTTAAAAAATGCATATTTTTCATAGCAACAAAAAACAATATTAATAATTATAGATCTAATAATTTTTTTTTTCTAAAATAGCAAAATAATTATAATAAATATGTATCTAAAGAGTAGTAATATATTGAAATAGGTTGGTGCTTATGAAAATAAAGTTATAAAATTTAATAAAGTAAATTTTAAAAAGCGGGTGCGGGGCGGGTGTAAGCATCCCCCACTCCCGCCCCCGTACTAAAAATCTAGATTTTTCCCCACACCCGCACCCGGTTAAATCGGTTTTTCCCCGTTAAATTCGGGGCGGGGGTGGCCGAGTGTGGCTGAGGCGGATTTTGTTGCCATGTCTATTTACCCCCTGTAATATATGTCATTTCCGGTTTTACACCCTGTAAAATATTTTTTTTGATTTACGCCATGTAAAATATTTTTGTTTTGATTTACCCCCTAACAGATCATTCAAAAACCAATTTTTTATTTTTTTCTTTAGAAATTCTGGTTTTTGAATGACCTATTAGGGGGTAAATCAAAACAAAAATATTTTACAGGGGATAAATAAAAAAAATATTTTACAGAATGTAAAACCAAAAATGACATATATTACAGAGGGATAAAGCACCATTAACCCTATATAAAAATATTCCATCCCTTTCCAGTAACTTTCAACTATTCTTATTTGACATACAGGTTTTCTCCCTTGCGTGACTAAGGATGATTGTGCATATGATGAATGTATCTCTCCTAGAAAACCGACATGTTATTTGGAAGCATGTCACTGCTTGTAAGAGTAAAAATCAAGTTGAAAGTTAAAAATAATTTTATGTTTTTTTTTGAACAAATAATTTTATGTTATTACGTCTAATTAGTCTATAATTTCATATGCATGTCGGCTGTCGCAATGTTTCGACTATTGTAAAATTTCTTGCAATTTTATTATGTTTTTGTAACCTTACAATTTCTTATAATAAACTCAAGTATTATTATATTATGCTAGTTTGGTGAGGTTTAGCATGGAAAAGGGGAGTTGTTTCCCACCATGGGAAAGTTGTTTTTGTCCATTAGATCAAATGAGAAACACATTCTTATCATGATCGACCAACACTTGATTATTTTTTTCCACTACAATTCTCGCTCCGCCATCCTATTCTTTCACCATGGTTCCATTGTTGCTGTTATTCTCATTGCTATTCTCAGTTTCTCATCCCACCATCACATTTTGGGGTATTGTTCTCTAGTTTTATATTTATCGATCAAGATTTGATTTTTTTTACCTCTTTTTCAAACCTATACCCCACAGCCCACAAAAGAGCAATATAGAAAGAGCAATGAAAGAACAAAAACTCCAAAAAAACAAAAATGATTGTAAGAAAAGTAGTAATAATAATCAATATACAAAAATAATAAAAGAACAACAATTGCTCTTGATTATTAATATAATTCCACCACTACCTTTCATATTTTTTTTTGTGTTTTTGCTTTGGATTTTATGAATGAAAGAAAAAACATTTGCAGTAAGCCATTCGTGTTCAGATAACATTTTAAGGATTTTATTATTTGGTTTGCCCGTTTGTGTTTTAAGGGTATTTGTACATATGCTTGATGTTGTTGGTTGAATGGTGGGTGATTGAGGTATGGTGGAGAGAGAATGGAAGTGGAAGACAAAGTGAAAAAATAATCAAGTGTTGGTCGACCGTGATAAGAATGTGTTTCTCATTTGATCTAATGGACAAAAACAACTTTCCCATGGTGGAAAACAACTCCCCTTTTCCATGCTAAACCCCACCTACAAATATTGTTACTTTTGTTTGCTCGTAGAAAATATCAAGAACACCAACTCATTGAATATTTTTAATTAGTTAATTTAATGAATAAAAATGAGATTTGATATTGTTCTCTTAAATTTGGTGTAAGATTGGTGAGTAAACTAAATAATTATTAATATTTTTTTTTTGAAAAATCATTGAAATGAACTACATTTGAGTTATTGTAAAAAGTTACATGCTAACATTGATATTCTTGCACTAAAACCTCATTAAAGGGAAAATAAGGCATGCGTCCTAAATATTACGTATCCACTAATTAAATAATAAGCAATGCACAAAAGGTGTTATCTCAACTCAGATTATTGGCCCCTATCAAAGCAGTTTTCTGCCTGGTAGGGGCACTTCAGATAACTCTATTGTTTTGCAGGAAATAATTCATTTCATGAAGAGATCTAAAAGGAAGAAGGGGTTTGTAGCATTCAAGCTTGACCTGGAAAAAGCCTTTGACAACGTCAACTTGGATTTCCTCCGCAATTGCCTCCATGATTTCGGCTTCCCCAACGCCTCCATCAAGCTCATCATGCATTGCGTTTCTTCACCAAGCTACTCTATTCTATGGAATGGGAACAAGTTACCATCTTTCAAGCCTACTCATGGTCTTCGACAAGGTGATCCGTTGTCCCCTTACCTCTTCATCATTTGCATGGAAAAGCTCTTTGTTGCTATCAACTCCGCCGTCAACCAAGGGGACTGGGATCCGATCCAAATCACAAATGGAGGGCCTCAGATATCTCACCTCCTCTTGCAGACGATGTTCTCTTTTTCACCAAAGCGAAGAGCTCCCAATTCCATTTCATCCACAATCTTTTTGACAGATTCAACAAAGCATCTGGGTTGAAAATTAACATTGCTAAGTCTATAGCCTATTATTCGACGGGTACACCTCAAGGTAAAATCACCAACCTCACCACTATTTATGGAATTCAAAGTACAACTTCTCTCGGAAAGTACTTGGGTTTCCCAATGCTTCAAGGCAGACCAAAGAGAAGCGATTTCAATTTCATCATCGAAAAAATGCAAACCCGCTTGACATCTTGGAAGAATAGGCTATTGAATAGAACAAGTAGATTGACTCTTGCAACATCTATTTTATCTTCCATCCCTACTTACTACATGCATATTAATTGGCTTCCTCAGAGCATTTGTGATAGTATTGATCAGACAACTTGGAACTTCATTTGGAAAGGCACAAATAATAAAGGCATCCACTTAGTAAATTGGAAGACGGTAACTGGCCCAAAGCATCTTGGCGGTTTGGGTATTCGAACAACTAGAGATGCTAACACCTGCCTGCTAGGGAAACTTTTTTGGGACATGTTTCAATCAACTAACAAGCTGTGGGTTAAACTCCTCTCTAACAAGTACAACTCAGGGCCGAACACCCTTCATGCCACTACCAATAACAGCAGCTCTCCCTCTTGGTCCTCCATTATCAAAGCCAAAAATATCCTTCACAATGGATATCAATGGCATGTTGGTTCAGGATCCTCCTTTTTTTGGTTTCACAATTGGAGCCCCCATGGCCTTATTGGTTCTCTGGTTCCTATCATTAACAATCACGACCTTCACCTAACCGTTAGAGATGTTTTCACTTTTATCGGTCATCACACTCAGGCTCTCTACACAAACCTCCCCCAAACAATTGCATAAGACATTAACAACACTCACATAAAGTTTAATGAGAGGGTTGAAGATGCTTTCATTTGGAACCACAACAAAAACGACGTTTACATTGCAAAAAGTGGTCACTCTTGGTTACTTTGCAACTCAAACTCCTCTACCATTTTATCATCTTCTTTAACTTGGACATGGATCTGGATGTTGAGAATCCTTGAGAAATTCAAGCTGCTTCCATAACGTTGTCCCGACATTATCCCTGCTCCATCACCGTCATATGGCTCCATCTGCTACATGTTCGCGTTGTGGGGCGAACGATGAAACTATTCTGCACTGCTTAAGAGACTGTAGGTTCTCCAAAAGTATCTGGTTTAAACTCGGATTCACGGATCAGATTTTCTTTACTGAGGATAACGCGCACAACTGGATTAAAAACAAAGCTTCAGGCAGGCGCTATTCCATTTTCTTTGCTGGCATCTGGTGGACGTGGAGACACAGGAATTTAATGCGTCTAAATCATGAAACCTGGTCCCTTCATCGGCTCAGTTATCATATTCAATCCACGACTGAAACTATCGAAGCCTCTTTCCAATCAGTGTCGGCTCTTCATTCTGACATCATTGTTCGCTGGAACAGTAATGATTTCAATTGAATTATTCTAAATGTGGATGGTAGCTGTTTAGGTGACCCTATTTGAGCTGGTTATGGAGGTGTCATCCGAAATTCTGCTGGCTTCTACCTCTCGGGGTTCTCCGGTTTCATCGTTTCCACAACGGATATTTTATTTGCCGAGCTTACTGCTATTCATCGTGGTCTTCTCCTGGATATGCAATTGGGCTTTGAGGAAATGGTTTGCTATTCTGATTCCATGCTATCAATAAAACTCCTCACTGAGCATGCTTCCAGCTTTCATGACTACGCTGTTTTAATCCAAGACATCAAAGACATTTTGCTCACTACAAACTTCTCCGTTCATCATTGTCTTAGAGAAGGGAACCAATGTGCTAACTTCATGGCGAAGTTAGGAGCCAATTCAAGTGCAGAATTCACTTCTCATGCCACTCCTCCATCTGACCTGCTCCCTTTGATCAGGAGCGACGCCACATGAACCTATTTCCCTAGAGCTTAGGCTTTTCTTTCCCTTTTTGTTGTCTTTTTTCTTTCCCCTTTAGCTTTGTAACCAAAAAAAACTCTAAGAACTTGAATTTGTAATTTCAAAGGTCATGGTTTACATTTCACTTGGGACAATTTTAAAGTGGATTTTTTTTATTACAAAGAGAGGCTATTAATCCAAACTACAAACTACGACAACTAAAGTAAACACCAACCTATTTCTTTTACAAGAGATTAACACAACCCGACGGAGGATGATTAAAATATAGCACATGAACTCATAGGCCACAAGAACTCCCCATTTCCAAACATGTGTCCACTGAGAGTTGCTACTCATATTCTCATGAATAATGAACTCATAGGCAAACTTAATAAACCATTGGTGTATAAAGGCCAAAAGTGATTATACTCCTGCAAATAAGATGCCATGTGACAATCCACAATTTGATTCAAATGATTCACAAGAATATAAGACAGAAACTGGTCCAACGACCAATTAATAAGACCATTAGAATATTGAGAAATAGTCTTATTTGCCCGAGAATGAGGGACAATTTGAGTTGAAATGTTCTCGTAGATTTACCCATGAGAGAAGCCACACATCCCTCCATAATAAAATCTTTTTCCCATCACCAATATTCCAATGAAGGCCTTTCATATTCCCCAGAGCCTTAAAAAAAACCTTCCAAATCGGGAGGCATGGCTAGCACCCGCCCTTGCTACATAAAAATATTATACCACACTTGAAAACTCAAAAGTCACAAAGAGATGACTGGAATACTCCACTAGGGCCCTACATAATGTCCATGTGATTTTCATACCATCATACAAAACCTCAGTCTGAACCAATTTTGGCCTGGGTGGGGACCCTATCTTGAAGTATATGTTAGGAGAAGAAAATTACTTTAGAAGGCCCCAACTCTTCCAAACTTTAGCCATGGTCTTGACTACCTTTTTCGAGCCATTACCGTTCCTAGGATAAGTTTTAAAGAGCTATGTACCCCCAAACAGATTGTAAAGAACCCACTTGCATCATGCTTCCACCTCTAACAATTCTCACCCTGGGAAGTCAAGACCTCGTTAAGCAGCAAGACTAAACTGGCCACTGAACCCTCCTCCAAAACAAATATCAGTCTTGTCCACCTAAGGTCCCAAACCCAATCACCCCTACCCAATGACCCACATGTCACCAATCATGAACCCATGTTGAAACGAGACCAGAAAAAGTCATTGTTACTAACTTCACAAGAGCACCTGCCCCACCTATAGGTCGTCCTAAAGTAAAGCCGGCTTGCCATTCATACCACCTTATGCACTCCACCTAAGAACCAACCTCGAACTAAATCCACACTGAACCCACCATATATCTATGTTTATTTTCAAAGTTCACATGCTCCATGAATTTGTTACGGATCAATAATGTCTCAACAAATATGGAACTTTTTACAATATATTCACATGAGCCATAATTTATCTAGTAACTATTTGCTTATGGGTGCATCACCTTGATCTATACAAACACATGTTATAGGCACACATAATATATAAAAGGTTAAGGATCATTGTTAGAAACATTCACTTTTTAATATTTTCTCTAACACCTATGCTTTTATTGTGTGAAATCAATGTGAGTCTTGTATATTAAAAATGGGTTACACATTAAGTGGCAAACTCATGAAATTGATCCAATAAATGACTGAATGTTAGAGAAAGTGTTTTTTTTTTGTGGTGTACTATTAGAAAAAGTGTTGAAAATGAGAATATTCCTTAACACTTATCAAACGTTAAATTCAAGGTTAAGTGATTTTTATATCGTCCCACCCATAATGTCCTTCTCCTTGCAGTTTTAGGTCAAGTGTTTTTAAAGATTAATCATAAAAGCAGGTGAAATTCATTATAAACAACACAATAATATAGTATAAAACTATAATAATACGCATTAAGTTTAAAAGAACTGCCAACTAAATTAATTATGTCATTAATTTTAAGGGACAAAAGGTAGCAATCAAAACTACTTTATTATGGGGCTTAATTAGTATAATCTCCATGTAACAAAAATACAAAAACAAAATTATAAATAAAATAAAAAAAACTGCATATCCACGTGAATAATACTTATTAAAATGAAACCTAGCTTAATTTTACTCCACACACACAATAATTATAAAAACCAGCTGAATTTTATTCAACACTTCCCCGTACATATACAAGCAAAGGTGAGGAAGTGAAACATATACAAGCAAATTTATTACCTTATTTGAAAGAAGAAAAAAAAACACAATTTGGAGCAGAAAGAGGATCTAATATTTACAAATTACAATAATTAAATCTTTAGTTGATGTACCACGAGATCATATGAGTGGAATGAGCTCGATTTCTTTAAATATAAGGTCCATGATTCGATTACTATGTTTGTGAATAGACCAATCTCAATTGAAAGAGATTTTTAGTGTTGAACAATTTCTCAAGAGGTTATGCACGTACAAATACTCTGATTTAATTTGTCTAAAAACTTGTTTGAAGTGAAGTGGCACTCCATGACCTATGTCATTCTTCCACGGATCATATTGTTTGGAATATCTTGATGGTCAATTCATGCTCACGTTCCAATGCACTTTTCACCACGAAAAATCAGAAGCTTCAATTCGTAGCTTCAACCTCATCGCGGGTTTCCACCACGAAATCACTCACATGTTTGTGTTTTCAAACCACAAGCATAGTGTAGAACTTCAATATTCCAGCAAGTAGAAAGAAAAAAACCCAAAAGAGAAAGGAACAAAAGAAAAAGTAGTATTGAAGACCAACACAAGCATACAGAGGGAAGTTGGATGTGTGATAAATTATGTGACTTGATAAGAGTCCCATAGAATAGGGTCTTCAAGCCGAAAACTCGAGTCGATATGTTGAGCTCCATTTACAAGCCAAGCCGATGAGGAATAATAAAACCCACCATCACCACTTTGTCTTAAATCAAGTGTGAGATCAGGCAGGTTCAAAAACATGTCATCCTCACCCTTCAATAATGATCCTTCATTGTGACTCGAAGAAGAAACAGCTTGGCTCGGCTCGGCTTCAGCTTCTAACTCAATCTGATCGGTAATAATTGTATGGTTATAAACAGTTGCGGCTGCTTTGGCAGCCGCCACTTGAATATCTTTAGGAGAGGCACTAGCTGGACGTGGCAGCATGGCAGCTAATTCGGGAAAATTGAGGTAAGCTGAAGAGCCTTTGATAGTAAGAGCAGCCACATCATGAGCTCTAGCAGCCATATCAGGAGTTGGAAAAGTTCCTAGCCAAATTCTTGATTTTTTCCTTGGCTCTCTAATTTCTGATACCCATTTGCCCCATTGACGCATTCTTACTCCTCTATAGGTTGGATTATTCTTCCCATCATCACTATTATCATTCACTTTATTCACCATTCCCACTTTCTTCTTTTTCTTTTCTTTGGTATTGCTTATTTTTTTGCATTCAGTGTTAGTAGCTTCTTCTTCTTCTTCTTCTTCTTCTAAGGAGGAAGAGGAATTAGAAGAGGTTGAGGCAATAATGTAGGAAGATAAGGAAGTGGTTGGTTGAAGACAAAGACTATTGTGTATAAGGACAGAGTCTTCCCTGTCCATTGGGGAAGAGAAAGTGAGTTTAGGGAAAATGTGGTGAGTAAGCTTTGAAATAGAGGTAGGTTGAGCTGTGAGCTACTTATAATTCTTTCTCATATTAAAGATATGGGTCCAACTTAAAAGAGAAATAGTTGCTTTGTTTGCACTTGCCATAATATTCCTCTCTCTCTTCCTCTTTAGGGTTATTATCACCATATTGTTTCTTTGTTCGAATGTAGGGTATTATCACTAGTCGGAAGTTAGAGATGTGATATATTTATGATGCACCATCTTTCAACTTTTTTTGGTACTAGTAAGTTTCAAGTTTATGAAGATTGTTTTTCCCATATCAAAGGGTGCTAGAAAATACCAGGAAAATACAAATATAACTTCATCGACAGTTAATTGCCGATAGAATTTGAGGTTAAAGTTGTCATTTATTGGTGTTTCTTAATATTGTTTCGAGTGTAGACAAGTTTATTTTGAAATTGAAAATTTTAGTGTATACCTTGACCTATTTATCACTTTATTCTCCAACTCTTTTATCTCAGTCATCAAATGATCTTTATAACACAATAGCAAATTTTATGTCTATTAAACGTTTATAATATATTATAAAGATTTGATTATGTATCAACCATATTAGGATATATTGATATTTGTTTTATATGGCTATAATTTCAAACCAAGTTGTGACTTTTTGTCAAAAACAATATTCAAGTCACTTTGCATTATTAAATCCATAACTGTAAGTACCGTACTATCAATTATTTTTAACTTCCATTTGTTAATATATCTCTCTCTATGGTTTTTCTTTTCATTCATTTCTTGGCAGTACGTCATTTCATGCTCAATAATAAACAAGGTGTTTAGTTAGTGGCATTTTTTAATCAATCATAGGTGGCCCTTAATTATACCACAAGTGGCTCTTCTTTTTGTATCATCATCATACCATAATTGATCATTACGTGAGAGATTAGGTGTCACTATGTCCGCATCTGTATATGGATTTATCCTTAATTAATCATGACTGAAAGTTGAGAATAGAACAAAATAAAAAATGACCTATAGCATTATTACACTCTGTAATCTGCATCGTGTATGTTTTCAATTTCACATGTTTTGCTTAGTCTTACAAGCCAAGATATTTTAGTATGTATAAAATAAATAATATAACACCCAAAAAAATGTACTATATATATGTATATAATACTAATACATAGTAAAAATATAAGTAGGTGGGCATAATTAAATTATTAATGTGCACCACAAAATTTTGGCCGCCGTGACGTCCTTTTCAGGGAGTGTCTTCTTATGCAAAAAGTAATATTTTCACACACTTCCACAAAAAAAAAAATGTAAATTTTTTTACCTCTTTGCATAAGAAATTAAATATTTGCTATCAATGGATACGCTAAAATTATGTTGAGTTTGGAAAAGTTAAAATGATTTTGACGAGTTTACGGTAATACCAAGCATACACTATCAAACTATGAAAATTTACAGAGATATCAAACATATATTACAATATCAAACGATGTAGACGCCATTTCTTTCCTTTAGCACCAAAAATTAAAAAAGAACATTCATTTTCTTAGTCTTGATCAAACCAAACGTGGATGGCTATAGTAAACTCCCTATCATAAAGATTCATAACTATCATAAACATTACTTTCATATAAGTTTTACTCCTGAAAAAAATATAGAAGTGATGAATTTTTTTTATTTAATTGTAAATAGGTCTAAACATGTTTCTCAATAAAAGTTACCCTTTTTGTTTAGGTTCTCTTAAAATTTGTTTAATTTTTTATTTTTATAATCGTTGATATTGCAGTTCTCTGTAACTATGTCGACCGACACTATAGAGTCACTTTCAACAATGGGTTATTCCCTTTCTCCGCACCATATGATCCATCCAAATATACATACTTCATATCTCAGCATGGAGAGCATCATAAAAACCAATTTTATAAGCATAAATATTCAAACATGTTTCACTGCTATCCCAAAGGAGGCAACCATAAACCAAAATACTAATTGAGCTCTTATGCGCACCGTCACAGTTGAATAGAGTCACTCTCAACATGGAGATGGATGACTCATTTTCTTTGCGCCATATACATCCTGATATATACATACCCCACATCTGAGAATGGAGTGAATCAATAAAAACAATCTTACAAGCATAACACACAAACATGGAAATAACTTTTGATTTATTGTTTTTAGTTCCTGCCATCTTATTGATTGAATTGTTAAAGATACTATCTTGCAATTTAAAAAACTAGTAATGTGCTTAGAATCCATTAACCTCGGCTTATTTATATATGAACACTCAATTGTTAATTGTATTGTAGACACGCGAGTGGTTGTTCACACTCTTGCTAATGCGGCTATATCTCTAACTAGTTTTCATATCATGGGAGAGATACCTCGATAATTGAACACATTTTGATTTAACGAGATGTTAAGTGTCCTTGTGCCACAAAGAAAGGAAACAAGTGAAGCCTTATTTACATAATAAAGCTAATCCTCGATGCCTAGTTTACATATAATCAGAAATTTTTGGAGCCAGATTTACATACAAGTATGCTACCAATTCTACCACGACTACCCTACTTGGGGGAAATTGTTTAGGACTGATCGATATCATGTCGCAATTAGCTTTTGAAGTAGGGATTGTAAAATTTGATGAAGTGTGGAAATTTTAGAGGGTAATTTAAATGTTCCAATTATTTTTTATCTTATGTGAATCACAGACAATTTTTTTCTCGTACAACATGGCATGCTTTCTTCATCAGATTCAATCATGCACACCATTATTTCATCAATGATCCTCACCAAACTAGCCTCAATATGATGCATCGTAGTGTCTAACTCGATCGGTCCTGTAAATATATATTGAGCAAATATTGAAAACGTCGTGATCACATCTTCATCATTTTCAAGTTTCAGAATATTATACCTAACAAATTTGATACTTAATAAGATCCACTTTCTAGTATCAACAAATTTGAGAAAACCATTTTGTTTCATCTTCAACTCAGAAAGTGTGATATTATTGTATACCCTAGATAATTTTTATTTGCCACATTATAATAAACCACAATTAGGTTAGAATTCATTTTGACAATGTCATCTTTGTGAATGATAATGAAACAGACACCAATCTATACAAGTTTGAGTGTAATTTTGGGTTTTAAATCTTTGAACAGCAGAAGAAACGAGGAAGAGGAAGAGTCTGATTCATATATATATGATTCATCAAATGCCGTCCGCTTTGTGTAATATGGAAAGGGGTAAATTTGGATTTTAGAGGTTTTGAGAATATAGGAAGAAAGAAATTTTCTCTTTAAAATGTAGTTTTCCTTCCGCTTCTCATCTCAGCAAATAAATTTGCAAAATTAGATTAGCACATTTATGCCTTACTTTTTTTGGTTGCATCATTTATATTTAAACACCCTATATCAGTCCTTGTGAGCTTAGCTCAGTTGCTAAGGACAATGCATAATATATGCAAGGTCCGGGTTCGAACCCCGACCACCAAAAAAAAAAAAACACCCTATATCATATATCTATTTCTTTTTTTGAAAGAACCCTATATCATATATCTATCGATTAGTAAGTTATTGTCCAATACTTCTTCTAAAAAAGAGTTAATGTCTAATATACTTGAGTTAATTCCATATTTCCAATTATTATAACTCTTACAGATTTCACTAAACCAAATGATAAGGAATACATGTAAATTTTTGCAATACATTGCTTCTAGCATTTAGGGTAGGATGAGAGAAGAGTAAGAAGATAAAAAGTAACATTAAATAAGTCCTGCATAAGACAACCAGATATAATCGAAAGTCATCTTTGGCTTTTGCCTATGAAATTATCCTCCACTAAAGAATACTGTAATATAAGATGCTCGACATGCACCAAATTGCAAGCTCTTGCTGTGGGTAGTCAGCCAGAGCTATCAAGCAAACGAACTTGCTTGGGAACTTCTACCTGTATGTAATAAAATATTTTTATTTTCCCTTCCATAAAACTTCATTACTCGTCTTTATTGAAAGTGTAGATAACTTCTCGTACATAACTTCCTCCAGGTCGACGGTCCAATTATAAATTTATTTAAAGTCTAGCATTACGAAGTTGCTGCTTTAACATCGGTCGAATATACTCTTGAAAGCCATCTGGTACAACTGAATCATTCAATGGATCCTTCCATGCCTCCTCATATAGCTTTGGATACACATTTCCATCATATCGGCCAAGAACTGAACTGAGGTAGTGATCGGTGTAGTTAAATGCATCAACAAGCGCAATTGCATTAGGACGAACCTATACAAAAATATTATCAGTAAGTTTCATATGGTAAAATCCTACACTAGATGCGGTCAGTGAGTTGCAGTTCATTTAGGACATACCTGTGAATACAAGGACCTGAGCTGGTCATTGGCAAGTGAACCCTGTTTGGGAGTGATGCAGCCAGTTGAAAGAAAATCACCCAAATGCTTGTGAAGATGAAACAAAGCATAAATGCTACACAGAATTTCTAATTGCCGTTTCACTCCCTTTCCAGGTATATCTTGCTGCAACTTCTCTATAAATCTGAAAAAGGAAAGAAGAAAAAAAACATAAGGTTGGTGACATAAATGTTGAATATCCATCCAAGCATCACATAGAGAATTCTTAAACAAACAATTGATCAGGGTATTGTTTGAGATCCTTTCGGTAAAAGTCTCTTCATCCAAAGGAGAATTTACCACACTACAGATAAACTACACACATCGTGTGGGATCATATAAATGGGAAGAATCTCACTTGGAAACAACGATCAACTGGCAATGAGCGCGGGCTGCATCAACTAGATCAGCCAAGAGTTCTTGGAAACCTGCGATCATAAAATTTTTAGCATTTACAATTATCATATCTGATCATGCTGCATTAGTTGCAACATAGAAATATGCACTCGATAGTTTTATATCCCTGCAACTACCAAAGGGCATAAGAGAAACGAGGGAATAGCCTGTGACAGAGCAGGGCTGGAATCATTTACCCTCTTCAGGATTGGAAAACTTGGTAAGATTTTTAGCACAGGCAACCGACATCCTAGCAGCCCTAGCTTCAAATGCTCTCAGCACTGTATTAGGATTCAACCAATCCTCCGCTGCAAGCAATCAAATGGACTATAATCAACTTACAAATTCTAAGAATATGATTAGGGATAAGATAGAGTCTGGACAGTCTACACATGGTCTCAAATGTACTATATTGGTGTTAGTAATTGTTAACCTTTTATGATTCTAATTAAACAGACACACAATCCCAAATTAGTTCCTAACATGCTCCTTAACGATTCTACCATATATATACATACGCAGGGCCGTTCCAATAAAATTGGAGGCTCGGATCTAATATTAAAAATGGCCCCTAATAAAAATAATTAATGATAATTTAAATAATTGCAAATTAACAATAAGCATTATTTTGATTTTAATTTGTTTTTGTTGAATTTTTGTTGTTGATAGATGTGTGGGTTTGGCCTAACTTGTCCATTTACTCTTTACTTTTGTCAAATAATAAGTGTTTGATTTAGACCTACATAACAAAAGAAAATATCATCCTACATCCCAACAATTATACTCATACCCCTATAAATAATTGAGGTCCCCATAAATTGGAGACTCGGCTCCGTAGAGCTCCTTGCGCATGGCAAGGAACGGCCCTGTACATACGCTACCATAACATTTAATATATTCTAACAAATTATAACTCTAGAATGAGAGAGGTATAGTTAGCAATACTATCTCAATATGTTAGATTTGGGATATCCAAGTCAGAATTTTTATATTCTCAGTCAAATATTTATACCTTTCTGAACATCAGACCGGGATTCCATCAGTTGTTCCACCCGTCCCATATAAGCTGTTGTACCAACAGGCTTTTTTCCAGATCCCAACTGAGAAATAACCTTCATGAGATGCCTTGCAACCTACAAGGAATTTTCTGGAAGTTATCAAACAAGTCTACACCACTCTCAATTAAAAATACATTTGATTTCCGGAAGTTATACAATAAATCTCACAAATCCAATTGCACCAGGGCATACGAAACACAGAAACCTAGAAAGATTACATGGGAATAATTGTTTAAAGCATGAAGAGTGAAGATACAGTCAAATAAGAGTAGGCAAGAATAACTAATGATGATTATTTTACTTATTTCTATCCTTTTGGAACTTCCTTCCATTAAATACTATAAGCAGCCCTGAACTCGTAAACTACAAACAAAATCAGCAAGTAATTTTATCCAATATAAAAAAAAAAAAAAAAAAAAAAAAAAAAAAAAAAGGTCTTACTCCAAAACAAGCAAGCAGATATACTGCAAACAAGAAATAACACAAATTGTGATGCAATAAAGTACAACCTCCGTCCCTAATTATAAGATCCCCTTGAGTAAATTATGGAAATTAAGAAAGGTGGTTGTTGTATTAAACTTATTGATAATTTGTATTGTTTTAACAAGTTTATTCTTTAGGAGAAAGAATCAGTTAATGTTTGCATACAGATATTTATTACAGAGCATGGCAAAAGATGTAACACAATTAAGGGTAAATTGGTGAAGAAATAATTAATACACTTGAACATTTGAAAGGGATCTAATAAAAAGGCACAAAGAAAAAACTCAAGAGAGTCATATATTTAGAGACGGGTAGTATATTCAAGATATATAAACCTGTAACAGCAGCACAATGTTGTCTCCTTCATATGTGCAGGTAGGAACATAGACTGCAAATAACTCGGGGAGGCCACTGCTACAAAGGTAACCATGTCCACCACATAGTTTGCGGCATTCTTCAATTCCATCCTGAAAAATAAAGGGAATTTAACTTAATTTGAACTTCAAAGAATTTAAATATCTTGTGAAGTGAACACCATGTATTAGGACATTTAAATGGTAATAAAAATAAGTACAATGATAACATTAGAGACACTCGGACCATTATATGAGGAGAATACTACCAATAAAGTCTGAAATCCAACATACAAACAGATGAGACGAATGAATGCTAATGGATTTTAATGTAATGGATGTAGAAAAAGTAAGCTTTTCATTAGCTCTAATGCATGAAATGTAAGATAACGTGAGCAAAATACATTGACCACAAATGCTTTGCATTTGGCTTTAAAAATTTAACTTATCCCTGACAATAAGCGAGATACAGAATTAACATGCATGAAGAACCATAGTAAAAAACCACACACAAATTCATTTAGTAGTTTTATCCCTGATCCTTGATCTCACACCCATCAACACCCTCACACCACTATCAGCGTATTTCAAACAACAAAACAAAACCCAAGCAGTTAAACAAAAGTCAGAAAATGAAGTTCAACATGTAAAGAGGAGCTTAAGGGAGGAAACGCTAAAAAGATATACAGCGATATAATTCCCCAAATGAACAAAAGTAAACCATATTTTACATTCTATAAAATGGAGCTAAATAATCACTTAATTTAGCAACAAAAATCAAGAAGCGGAGAAATGGACATTAGAATCGGTAATCACGTACAGAAGTTGCTGAGGTGGTCAAGGACTTCAACCCTGCAGTGCATGCATGGGCCTCGGGCAATGTTGAAAAATCATTGGCTTGCAATCTTTTCATCACATCCGTGTAAAGCCATTTCAACCACTCCCCAACAAATCTGAAAGCATAAGCAGAGGCTAGCAAAGGGAAGAGCCTAGCTTGTTGTGTTTTATAATCTATCACCTGAAAGGGATAAAAAAAATATAGAGCAGAGACTGAGGCATAAAATATAGAATAGATAAAAGAGATATAGCTGAAAAAAAATCAATGGTAGGAAAAAACATGTATCAACCAAGCATCTCATTGCTCTTAAACTTTTACGCAGACAATCTTGCAAACCCAAACACACAAATTGTTAGTTTGATAGGTAAATATATTTAGATACACAACTCAATAACATAAGTTTCATGTCAAAGAAGAGTATGAAATATGTCCACCTTCACATTACAAACAACATATATTGCATAGATTAAATTTCTGTACTAAAATTCATGTTTGGTTCAGTTTTTTTATTATAAATAATCACCTTAATTATTTCAAAAATTCATCACAATTTAAAAAGGAAAAAGAAAAGATTTTCTCCAATATATAAGCTTAATCACCATTTTATTGCATTTTACATTCTTTTTAATTTAAAGAAAAACCCAGGAGCATCTGTTTTGATAAAATAAGACTGTCCAGCAGCACTAATAATGTGTATCCACAAAGGGCCTGTACAAATCACCTGTGATTCAAGACTTCCATTATTTCCCCCGAACTGTCTTCGAACAGCACTGTATCTTGCAGCAATGCAAACAGCTCTCGACATAGCAGTCGACGCATCAGAGACAATTGTTTGTCTCACATATACCATAGTACCGTAAACTAATTGTCTCGGAACATTGGATTGTACATATTTTCCTTCCCTTGTAACCTGTGAAACCCTGGTAGGATTAAAGAAAAACTGTCATACTCTGTATATATTGACATGAACGGATAAGCACAATGACAATTTAAAATGCGTTAAAACAAAGTCAGTTTATGATATGCTTATCTTGTCAAATTGTCATAGATAAACCTTTTTGAGTTTACCTGAATTATTAAGACAAATGACCTTTACCAATCCACTTCCCCTTATTTAAAATCCAATGTTGTTATTACTTTTTATGAATGAAAGGAACTAGACAGTCAATGCAGATCATGTATGAATCAAATGCCCTGAAACCCCCAACTACGATTATAGGTTTGCTCCAGTAGAGGGAAGAGAGGTATATATGAGTAAGAAAAACTAACCTCATTAACATTTGATCCCTTGGAATCCGTACTTGTTCAAACCTCAGAACCCCATTGTCCATAGTGTTATATGCTCCATTTCCAAATTTCATTCCAATATCGCCAACAGTTATGCCAGGAAGAGGTAAGTGGTCATCGAGACTCCGCAGCTGGACAATGAAGCCTTCCAATGATCCAATTGGACAGATTGTTAACTAATTGAAATCTGAATATTAAAACACAAATTTGGATGATTAAGGTATGTAATTACCATGCACTCCATGATCTCGACCATCAGCAATTAGTCGGGCATAAACAACAGCATGTGTTGACACTTTACCCAATCCACCAGGCCACCACTGTTTAAATCAACATCAAAAGAGTGACATCAAATGTTCTTTAAAATGAATAAAAATATGTTGTTCATCAAATACTATTTAAAACAAGTATACACAATAAATAGTGGAAAAGGGGTTGCAAGCGCAAGCTGCTTCCCCCCGAATGTGCTTATGAAGGAAACATCAACATCTTAAGATTAAATAGTATTGTGTCTCAAAAGACAAGTAAAGGCTGTCATAAACCATCTCCGATTTTACTCACTTTGCTGGAAGTCAATGTGGGGCTATGAATAACAAACTCGTCTGTTTTGGGATCAAATGTTGCCGTTGTTTCTAGCCCTTGAACATTAGATCCATGACCAAGTTCAGTTTGGGCATAGCAACCAATTATTTGCATCCTTTGTGCCAAAGGCAGCCACTTTTGCTGCTGTTCCTCGGTTCCTTGTCCTTTGATAGCAGGAATAAACATTCCCTGAAAAGGAATTTACACGCTAGATTGATATGACATATCTCTTTACAAATAAGTATGATTTTAAATATAGGAATGCCAGCAGGACAAGAAATTGAATTGTACCCAATGAAGATCGGTAAAAGCAGGCTCATCGACAAATGATCTAAGCATAGAAGCTTCCTCCTCTGTATGATAAAAATATCAGTGAAAAACATCATCAGGCGACCAATCACTGAAGAAATCAACAAGATACCAAATGCAAACTAGAGAAAGAATATAACCTACCAGTAAGACGAAGCTCAATAATCCTTTTCCATGCATAAGCTGCTTTCTTCAAAGTGCTCTTAAATAACTCCTTCCTACCAAGCATGGGTCTATGGTCCTTTCTAAATGCCTACACATGACAATCAAATATTTCAGACACTTAACAAAGTGAAAAATCACCACTTTATTACAAATTACAAATCTAAAAAAAGAGCAAGTACATGAAGCTAGGAACGGGGAAATTATACAATAAACATTAAATCATGAAATTCTCATCAAACATTAACACATCAATCCATTTCCAAATTTCACTCTAACAGGCTGTTTGGATTGACTTATTTGAGCTTATCTAATGGCATTAGTTTTCTGAGACTATTCGGCAGAACTTATAAATACAGCTTATGATGTTTTTCATAAGCTTTTCTCAGCTTATTTTCATAAGTTCGTCAAGATAGCTTATGAAAACATCTTATAACATATATAAAAACAACAGCTATAGAAATAGCTTTGTTTATTATTTTATTTTTTTGGAGAAATAGCTTATGTAAGACTATACAAAAGTGCTTATCATGATAAGTATTTGCGGTATAAGCTACAAATAAGTTGTTTAATCCAAACAGGACCTAAGTTTAATTATGATACACCGTCGGTTGTAAGTGTAACGATGAATCAAATGTGAGTTTAGAAGTAGTTATGAATTATGATTAAAATGATATTAATACTGACACAATGTATATGAATTAAATTAAATACTTGACAAATAAAAAAATGTAATAAAATAAATCAAAAGCTATTGGATCCGTAAAATGAATGTTATTGTAAAAAATATGCAGACACAGGAAGCTAAAAGAAGGAACGAAATTGAAGAGATGGGAAGGAAAAAGACCGGATCACTGGCAACAAGGCGAGACATTCGATCAGAAACTTCAAGAGCATGAGCAGAACCTGCCCAAACGATTTTCATGGCGTCCACATCGAATTCAGCTTTGTTTCTTTCGAAAGCTAAGTGATCTTCACCTTCCATTGTTCTTCAATTCTGTTTTGAATAAAGAAGAAAGAAAAGTGGTGTATGTATGTATATGGTTTGTTTGAGAAGAAAGAATGAGAGAGAACTACGAGATTTGCTTATTGTTTGCACGAATAGACAAATGTAATGACGCCAGAAATTTGCGACTA
>Ga0228711_1004333_pt1 | contig 21851 bp, 9 predicted proteins | sample MedpolnodulmetaG_2_FD_177996 | JGI IMG/M metagenome (GOLD analysis project Ga0228711, IMG submission 177996) | Root nodule microbial communities from Medicago polymorpha collected in Santa Monica, California, United States - brown nodules | ecosystem: Host-associated > Plants > Roots > Nodule...
ACAAGTCATTGCCACACAATGATCATTGATCATGGAAGATCACTTACAACTTGAGGAGCATCTCTGCCACTAGATGCGATATTGTTACTTGTGTGATCTTTAGAAGGACAAAACTTGTCATGCAAAGTCCAAAGGTAAGGATTAACCAAACATATTTTATACAAAATCATACAATCTATACAATGACCAAACTTTTGAGATTTGTAAATACCATCATCTTTCTTTGGTTGATTACCTCTTCCTCCATCCTCAGCATTATAACCATTCAGAAATATTGTCACAACAAGGGAAACTAGAACAAGTGAAACAATGGCTTTTCCCATAGTTGTATGTATAAATGTTTGTTTTTATTTTCTTATTGATATTTTTTTGGATGGGATGAAATTGGTTTCAAACCTCTCCAATATATAGAATAGTTGATTTCCTTTAATGGAACATAAATGGATTAAATTTGGCTTTGGTTGAGGGAAATTATTTGTTTGGTACCTACGTATCATCCAACCATTTAATTTCATGTCATTTTCTTATAATTAATTATATTAAAATTACAACTTTGTATAGATCTATCTTATTGTGTACCGGTATCCAACAAAACTTCAAGTACCACATTATTTCCACAAAATTATAAGTTAAGTGAAAACCATATGGTGTGGAACCATTCTTTTTACAATTATGGTTAACTTAAAGTTGACTGGCTAATTAATCGAACAAATCAAAGGAATAAACAGTACTCCATCTGCTCCTATTTATAAGAAACAATTGACTTTTTAGATTTATTGAAGAGTTAATGTATTTGATATATATTCCAACTCGGATACATCAATTAAACAATGAATCTATAAAGTCAATTGTTTCTTATAAATAGAACCAAAATGAGTGTTGATTAACGTAAATAATAATAGGTCTTTTTAAAGAGTATTCTAACTTTTAAGGACTTTTTTTAAGGACACTCAATTACAAAATTATTCATTAGAAAAACTTAATGTTTCAATTTTCGATACATTACATGCACAAATTCTCATAAAAACTTATTATCTAAAACATTTAAGAATTGTCTTTAAGACATTCATTAACATCTCTGGTAATGATATAACATAGGTGGTTAACTAATGAAAATTTATGATGAGGCTTTCAAGTCATTAATTATGCACTTGTCATATGTGTCATATGAATAAAGGTTTGCATGTCTTCTAGACACCACACCACATCCACATGGTTTCTTTTTTATTTCATGTGGTAGTGTGATTGAGATGGATGTGGAACTAGTATCGAGGACTATGTAACTAGTAACATGCGAAGATGAATTCGTTAAAAGGGATCCAAACAACTATGGAGCTTTCAATCGAATTCTAATTAATGATGAAGCTTCCAAATCAAGTTCTAATTAATGATGACGGTTCCTATTAAAAAGAACTATTTAGTGTGCATAAGTTGTTAAGCAGTTCCTTTGGGACACTAGTTAAGGATTTTAAATGGTAAACTTTTATGAAAATTTGTGTACTCAGTACATTGTAAATTGAAAAGTTTGACATTTTTACAGAATAATTACTTAATTTAAAATGGTTAAAGAGTGTCCAGGACATTAGTTAGCAAGACCCAACAAATAAATCATCGATTTATTTCCGATATATGAAAATTTATCAATTTATTCACTTATATGTTATTAGCGGAATTAAATTGATGGATTTTATATAATTTAATAATAACTTATTGTATTTACATGGGTTTAGGATTAAAATAGAGAGAGTGATTCTTGGGTGCGGATTCCACGCGGTCAAAAAAATCCCAAAGTTACACCATAACGAACAACCCTTTCTCTGTGGTATCCGATGTTGTATCGTGTAATCGATATACAACCCAAACTCTTCACCTTGATGTCTTCGCCTTAGATCTATTTGATTGCGCGCCCATATATGGTTGATGAAGAAATCGTGTGGTTCGGCTATCACTCATGCAAGTTTTAGTTTGTGTGGCTATACTTACCGAAGAGAAATGTTATCTTGACAACTTTTTGGTAGTCCAACATCGCATTATATATGCACTAATTCATTTTTTAATTAGTTGTTTATCTCTTTTATAATCACATCAATAGTTACAAATTTTGTATTTTTACACAAATTGTTTAATAGTTGTTGATTTTTTGATGTACAAATGACATTGCTCGTCGGTGAAACCCAATACATATTTTTCCCTCCTTCATTCATGAACTTGAAATTCAATATTATTTCTTGACTTCAAGATAAACTTTTTCTTAGTGGTCGTTCTTAATTGTGTTAATTTGTAAACAACTTGCACAATTTTTTAGAGGGATGAATTAAACGAGACAAATTGTTTTAGATCATAATATAATCTCATGTTTGGAACTTCATCTTACAATGGTTTTGATTGAAAATTCTATATACACTGTAAAATTGAAAATTCCGCGAATCGTATATGCGAAACATCATGGCTTGTGAAAGAGACAAGGAAATTTGATTGAAGAAAACAAACTCCTAAGAGGTGGTAAAAGCACACTTCAAACTCATGAACGCAAATTTAATTGAGTTTTTTCTTTTTAAAAACCAATTCATTTCATCAAAAAATAAAAATTAATTCACGTGACAACTAGCCTTTACTTCTTTCTTGTTTGGTTATTGTCTACATTAAATTTTGAAGCATAGGAGAAATAAATGAAAACAAATTTTTTGAAGACACAGTGGCACACACTTTTTCTTTCTTGTTTGGTTATTGTCAAAATCAAAATGAAAAATAAACTAATATTTGTTCCGTCTCAGGCAAAATTATTTAGTTGATGTTAATGTATAATTTTGATTTGGAGTTTTTCTAATAAACTAATAGTAAAAATTATAAAAGTTATCTTTTTACAAATATTCATCAAGACGAATCTAACATTCTTTCAAAAAAAAAAAAAGACAAATCTAATATCTTATATGTTATCATTTATCTTTATATAATAATAGTAAAAATGATCGAAGTATGTTATGTGAGTAGTACACATTGTCGATCAAAGTCAATTATTTTAAATTTGAATTGAGTTATAGTTTAATTGCGCATTTGGTCTTCCACCTTTTATAATTTGGACATTTTAGGCTTCTCAATGTTTTTGAACAATTAATTTTAGCCCCACATTTACCCTTTTTTTTTATAGTCCCAATTTATTTACCTCAATTTTTGTGGTGAGTTGACAATTTTTAAGAATATGATTTATTGTAACTTTGCCAACACATATATTAAATAAATCAGAAAAATTAAAACATTAACATATCATAAATTCGTGGATTATTTTTGAAAAAATATCATATGATAGCACCACGTTTTTGTTTTATAGGTTTAATTACACTCTTGATACATTTATATTCACTCTTTCACGAAATTGGTTCTTCTATATTCGAAAAATGGTGTTGGATCATGTTTTAAATGATTACAATCTCATGATACAAAATGATCAACTGCCAAGATATTACAAGACACACCCTAGAAACATTTGTTTAAACTTAAAAATATTATTCATATTTATAATTACATTAATGATACATAAATAATTAATATATTGGGGTGATATTTATGGTTTCTCTTTTGAAAAGGCTATAATTTATTTTAAAGTAGATTTTGCCCCGCACAACGTGCGGATATCTTGAATATTTAGTTTGTGAAAAATTTAGAGAATAAATAATTACTAATTATTCTGAGTGAAGTTGTTGATAACATATAAAATGGAAGATAAGTAAGAATGAAAAGTATATGTTGACATTGATTAAAATGGCTGCAAGTAATTAAGTTGTTGTAGTTTAGTATAAATTACCTAGAAAAGGAAGATAGTGAGATCAATGTCGAAGTAAAAGATGAGTTATTATGCTGATAATAGAAGATATAAACAACTAATGCTCTCCAAATTCTCGAAATACAAATGTATAGATAAACAAATTATATATATAGTTTCTTCTACAGAAACAAATCATCTCATCTCATTTGATGAATTATAATAATGTATTTGCATATAAAAGATAAATGAATTTGAGATAATTTTTTTTCATACGTCATATAAGATGAGAATGTTAACCACCCATCAGTTAATAACATGAAATAATGACCTAATTAACATTTTGGATTAAAAAAAAGACATTATGCCCAAAAGATACATATATTAATAACCAAAATAAGAAATTATACGTTAAGATATATCAATATCAATATGCCAAAATATTCATAGGAATATAATATAAAGAATAAAATTGAGGCTAAGCTTGCATTTGCATATCAAAATTAAAGATTGGTATGAAGAATTGATTGTGTCTACTTTCTAACAGAAAAAGGCAATTATTGGTTATCAATGGGAAAAATGTATCATAATTCGTGTATATATGAGTAAAATGTGGGATTGATAGTGTTATGGATTTTTATCTTCTTCGCTAACTTCTTGATTTGTGAAGTGTCTTGCGACATTGAAAATTCAACAATTTAACGAAGTATTTATGGTAAAAACAAAACAAATGTTCAAAGGAGATTAGCAACCCATGGGAAAATATACAACAACATAATACAAAAAACAAATGATCAAAAGCGATCAACAACCTATAAAAAAATAGCAGTATAAGACAGATATTTTGATGAATAGAGGGATCTTGCCATCAAAGCAAACTGGGAAAGAATACAGCGAAGTATTTGTTCTTGAAAGGTAAAAATTGTGAGTTTGATGGTTGTGCCTTGTGAGCACTATATGGATGATAGTAGAATGAGGAAATAGAGAATAAAAAAAAGACGATAATGTAGAATAAGAAAGAAGATTGAAACGTGTGGAATTTGTACTAACTTTGGACATTTATTATTTTGGAAATCAAATAGACGGTTATCAATTAAAATAACGTACTGCCTAAATACATAAAAAGGCCAGAAAGAAGGAATTGAAAATAAATGACGTTACATGAATTAATTTTTGGTTAAATGGCAAAACATCACATATATGTGCTTCAAAAAGGCTTGTAAGAAGATATAGAAAGAAGGATTTCTAGGAAGGATTTGAGAGGTGACGCATTGGATTATATGTGACCCGGCAAAAATAAGATTATGTGGCGTAACAAATGTTGATGTCTTGACAGGAAAATTTGGGGATCTGAATTAATATATTATAATAAAAGTGTAAACTTAATTTTTCACATGTTTCTGAGTTAATTTAATTTTACCTTTATAATTGATTTTAACTTAAACTAAAATTTAGAACTTTTCCATTAATAACTAATTTTTAGTCTGAAAATGAGATGATCCTATTGAAAAGGATTTACCTTCAACAAAATACCTGATGACTAATCACCCCATTTGACACTTAAAAATCCATTGAATCGTCCCATTTAACATATAATAATAATCGCCCCATTTTGCATTGCCTAGTTTACTTCATTAATTATGACTGTCATTTTCACTTGAAGCTTTACCTTAAGCTCAATATTAGAACATGAGTAACATACCGACAATACAAACTACTCTTCATGAAAATTTCAACTAAACTGAGAATCTAATTTTTTTTTGCGTAACATACTGTCATACAAATATAAATTTGATTCAACATATGCTACCAGTGGTAAAACAAATAAAAAATAAAAACCAATAGAAAGAAGGAAACACAAACATGAAGAAATGGAATGATCTTGGCTTGATGAAAATGGGAAGAACAAAAATAATCTTTACTTTCCTTCGTCATATGAACCTCTCATCACTCTGTAACTCACGTTGCCCCCTTTCATATCCTTTGATTAGAGATGAAATCTATGAATATTCGTGGATAGTTATGTCTTGCTAAAAAGAAAAATGAATGTGATGAATTTTGCTCTTAAATTAAAAGCGACATGAATGTGATGAAATTTTGTTGTTGAGTTTTAGTTAATTATAAAAACAAGTTGTTTTAATAAAAAAGTAATTTTAAAAAAAAAACATCATAGATACGATGATATACTCGAGGATAGTTCAAAATCTCTGGATTACCTTACCTGCTTAGTAGATATACACACATATATGAACTTATCCAGTAACACAAACACATATATAATATTATTCGTGCCATGAATATCTATTTTATATTTGTAGAAGAAAATATCACTGGATGTGATGTCCACTGATACTTTTTTCTAAAAATACAGTGACCCCTTTTATTTTTTATTATTTTTACCATCATTGGTACAATAGGTTTGTAAGTTTTTTATTCTTCCAATTTTCATGGATAACATGTTTCTGGAATTAGCGAATACTACATAAATATTTGGGTGAATAATGTTTTTCCCCCTGTAATATAGGTTATTTTCGGTTTTCACCCCTATGAAATTTTCAGTTTGATTTGCATCCTTGTAAAACTTTTTTTCTTTCCGTAAAACACCCCTCCTTCATATGACTGTGCATATTTGCTGACGTGATACACTGTGTGGCATGCTGACTGTATAATTATTTTTATTTTTTATTTTTTTAAGGGTACACGTGACATTTGCGCCTATTTTTTTTTAAAAAAATTATAATATATATTCATTTATATTAATTTAGAAACAAAAATAGTTTAAAAAATTTGAAAATTAATTTTTTAAAATAAAAAAATCGAAAAAATTAGAAAAAAAATCAGGAAATTTTTTATTTACGGATTTTTTTTTTAAATTCAAGAACTTTTTTTATTACGAAAAATATTTTCCAATTTTTTTATTTTTTGTTTAAAAAATGAACATTTTAATTTCGAAAGAAAAATCTGAACTTTTTTGAAATATATTTTCTAATTATTTTGAAATACCTTAAGTTCTAGAATTTCGTAAATTTATTTTTTTTCTAAAATTTTAATTTCAAAAAAGATTTTATAAAATCTGGAATAAAATTTTGAAAAAAAATCTGAATTTTTCTAAATTCCTTAAAAAATTTGTATCCAATTTTTTAAAAATAAAATATTTTCCATAATTTTTTTTTGTAGAAAAAATTATAAAAAAAAAAATTTTCGGAAAAATATCTGACTTTTTTTTAATTTCGAATTTGTTTTTTTTTCCAATTTTAACTTTTTTTTATTTTGAAAATTAAACTCCAGAATCTTTAAAAAAAATTAATTTCGAAAAAAAACCGAATATCTTTTCTGATTATTTTAATATTTGGAAAAAAATCTGAATATTTTTCTGATTTTTTGGATTTTATTTTTATTTTTATTTTTGAAAATTAATTTTCAGATTTTTTCACAATTTATAAGTATACTATTACTTGATTTTATAACAAGAGTGAAGAAAAAAAGTAAGTTTCACATGTATAATAATGTCCATGGATACTTGTTAAGGAATTAAAAAAGAAAACATTATCTTAAAATTTATATATTCTTCTTTTTAAAAGTAAAAAGAAATTTTTCAATATCCGATAAATACTTGTTAATATGACCATGCTAAAATATGGGAACAAAGTGAAAATAAGGTGGCCATTTTTGTAACTATAAATGAAAATAGAAACCATTTTTTAAAACTAAGTGTCAAAACATCCATTCACATTTTTCTTTTAAGTACAATATTATTGACATAAAATCGGTGATACATTATACATCTCATTTTCTACATGAAAAAACTCTACCTCTATGTCAGGGGGCTATAAGCCACCGAATTATTAGACCCACTTCATTTTTTTTTTGAATGGATTAGACCCACTTCATTATTGACTATATAATGCTTTATTGCATTATTGGAATGATCAAATGAAAAATCAATATCAATTGTCTTCGTCAATGCGATTCCTACATACACGTTCATGTGCTTAGTTTTACACATCAGAAAATGACTTCTTCTAAACCAAACCAATCAATAATTTATCTATAAATTATAAGAGCCACCCTTGCCACCATGATACAACCACACGTGGACTCATAACATTACAACGTAGCTTTCATTATTCTTCATTCCTCTAGGGTTTGTTTTCTTTGTATTATTGCTTTAGTTCTGCATGATGCATGAATCAGTACTTTCAAGGACACAAGGACGGTAGTTTCTTCTATAAGACATATATTTCCAAGTTAAGAATTGGATAGATAGGCAATCCCAACATTTAGGGATGACAATTAGACCCAAACTCAAGAAGCATTTATAAAAAATATCTATAATGGATGGATAAATACTTGTAAATTTGAACGGGTATATATAGACATAGGAACGGGTATATATAGACATAGGTACGGGCACTCTAGTGTCCAGCCCGCCCCACGCCCGCACATTATATATACTATAGCTATAATTTTATTTAATACTAAAATTAGTTAATTAATCACAAGTCTTTGATCTCTATTGTAATATGCACTTTTTTTTTTTTAAAATATAATTTAGATCATTTTTATTTGACTAAATACTACGATGTATAATATTTTATAAGTTGATTTAAGAGATTTTAAATCATATTTTAATTAAGTTGTGATATGTTTTGTTATTTATTGTCTTCTTTTGTTAAAATGTGGATAATTGGCAGGTGCAGACAATTATGTACCCATAGGATACGGGGATGAGTACCAAATTTGTTGCTCACGACGGTATGAGTTTGGGTACATGGATTATTTATAAGTGCCGGTATGAAGATGAGCACTACAGTACTTGGTACTTTAGTGGTATCGGTAAATACCCTACCCGCACTCAAGTAGTCGATATATCGGTGGTAAGTGTTGGTAATCCCAGCATTCATGTAGTTGGTACATGAGTTGTCCTTGAATTGTGATGGGATAATCTATATTTCAATCTCTATATTTTAATTTAAAAAAAAAAAAGGGATTGCAAATTCTAGAGTTTACTACTGTCATGTAGCTTTTGTCTTGTGAGTTAGTCCTACCAAATTTGGAAGTATCCTCAAAGATCACACCCACATTGATGATGTTACTCTCAGCAAAAGGGATATATCAAACTAAGTCCCTTTCAATGTCCAAATGAATTGACTTCACTTTAGTTTCGAGGATCACTTGGGATTCATATTCTAAATGATGAAAATTCATTGAAGAGTTTGAAAATGAAAGGTCCATAATTTTCTACCATATCCATGTCAAGGCATTATTGGATTATCGGCCATTTATATAAAGTAGATGACGAAATCTTGGGTCTCTTTCAGAAATGAAAGTAAAAGTCTTTTTTCTTTTTGTTGCTACTAACTTACCAATTGGTCTTACCAATTCTTTTCTAGCATATATATGTCCATAGTTTTATACTATTCTATGTTAATTTAAGATCCTTTGTTTCGGTGTAAGATTGCTATATACCCCCATGTGGCAATACACCCCTTACACTCACACAAAATTTTGACATGGGGCAACTTAGACCCTACATAAATAGAAGAGAAAGTACGATTGTCAGATGAATTTACCAAAATATCCCTAATACATGGGGTGTAATAAAAGGGTGTTCATGTAACATTTTCCTAAGTTCTTATATTATATATTTCCTTAGGAAAAAGGTCTATATGCTTGTTGTTTGCACTTTTGCAGGTAGTAGAGTGATGTGGATAATAATTATAATATCTTTCTTAGCTGTCAGTAATATAACCAATAAGATTTTTTTCAAGGTACTCACTACTCATGTAATTACCACTCAGACTAATCAAATATTGGTAGATTCCATTTTTTTTCTTCATATGCATGGCATCATGTTAATCATATGATGATCGTCATTATTAGAGCAAAGCTATAATTTAATTGAAAAGAAATTTCACAAAATTAAGGGAAAATCACAGAAATAGTTTTGCAAAATTTAAGGGATGCATACAACTAAAATATACAAGAAGCATGATCAAAAGAAAGAAGATCATGGTTGCTGTTGCTTAAATCAAACCATGATTAAATGCCGTACGTCTAGCATCAATTCTTAGATCTTCTTTCATCTTTCTAATAAAATCTTCAAATTTTTTGTTTAACTCTTCTGTACTTAGCACACAACTTTCTTCTTCTACATAATCTTCTTCTTCCTCTTCTATGTTGGTTTTTTCAATTAGAATGTAATCAATTTCCGACGCTTTATCTTCCTCTTCATCATCTGCATCAAATAGTTCAACTTCTTCTTCTACCTCCTTCATGATCTCTTCATCTTGTTCTTCCTCTATAAATATTATCTTTTCAACTTTTTCTTGTACTTCTTTTTCCTCTGCTGCAGCATTGTGTTCATCTGATTCATTAGTTCTCATCTCAGCTTCTCTCTCCAACATTGGTTCATTCACCTCAACATCAAGAACATGAGACTGTGAACAAATTTCTTCTTCTTTTTCTTGAATATACTGGGGTGATGATAAATCCTCCGAGTTATTGGAAGGTTTATCATCATCATCAGTAGAAGACTGGGAGAAAGATTTAGTTAAACCAACAAAAACAAGGAGACCATTACAAAGGAGGAACATGCTATTCTTGTCTATATTGTGAGTGTAGAGTTGAAAAGGGAGAGTAGAGAAATATAATTTGAAGTAATGAAGGAAAACAAACAAGGAAGAAGGTGAAAAGATGAAGCAAAACACTGATACTGAAATGAATATTTGTGTAAATTTCATTAGATGGGAATTAGTTTTCATCCCTTGAGTCAGTGTTGATATATTTTGGAAATTTAGTTGACACATATTGTCCATAGTGTTCACTCTGGTAAAGAATGAGAATGAAACTAGAGAGAGTTTGGTAAATGGAGATTTTAGTGAGTTAGAATGGTTTGGTGAATTAAAGCCAAGAAGGCCTCATTATATATAGTGGTGAATGGTATGCGGAGAGGGTGATTCTATTATTATTTTTGTTGGTTTCTGAAAATAATTTTAAGACTTTTCAATTGATAATTCTATGTGTTTTCTAAGACTGGGTTGTGTTCGGTAGAAAAGGTTAGACTTCACCATGTAACGAGCTAAGTTAGGAGTGTTATACTAGCTAAGTTATTTCACACACATTAAAAAAAGTTATAAATCAAAGAAAAATCAATAATTTTATCAAATTGATTTTATTAAACAATTATATCCACTATTATCATAAATACAAAGTCAACTATAGAACTAGTCATCTAATTAATTAAATCTTAGTGCATAAATATTTGTTGAAATGTTTTAAAAATAATATCATAAATAAATTTGACGTATAAATGTATTTGTTATATGCCTAAGAAAAAAACTATATTTGTTATATGTATTTTTTTAGGCTACTATGTATTTGTTATATTGTTTGAATACCCTTGGTCTTTTTCAGAAAAGTCTATAGTTGGAAAATTAATATGAAGCAGATGGTATGTTAGGCACTGTGACGATGCCAAGACTTACCTGCTATTCAGGAATGCATTTTGTCATTTTGTCATGAACGATGATAGGTACTAGAAAAGTAAGTAGTAGCCAGTTGTCAGTCGGATCAGTATTATTATTGATCTTGGAAATTTGCAGCTGTTATCTTCGTACTGAACAAATTGAGGTTTGATTGTCAAGTTGCATTCATACCATTCATGGTTTGGGGCCAAAACCCCCGGGTGATGCGGTACAGAAGAGCAAAGGGGGTCAAGGAACCGCCTTCAAATCCACACACGCCCACATTATAAAAAATTAATAATAGCCTCCATGCATAGTGATCTTGGTGGATAATAATAGAGGCAATTGCATTGACCTCCCTCAAGGTTTCGCTAAATAACACAAACACCCCCTCCAGTTTTGAAAAAACACTCACCTCCCCTCAAGCTAACAATGTTAGCACCGTTGCTAGGTAAAACACATTCCTCTACACTTTACCTGTAAAAATCTTATAAACGTGACTTCACTTAGAAGTTAGAACCGTCACTTTTTGCATTTTTTTTCCATAAATTATTTGAACCAGATTTCTATCTTGCCTTTGTTTTTATCAACCAACTTTACCTGCGAAAATCTTAGAACTGTGACTTCACTTTGCATCTTGTTGGATGTGCATGTATGCGTAAATAATACAGGTAATTTTGTGTGGATTGATGTTAACCGTTAATTTTTTTAGCACCACGACTTGGCTTTTGCATCTATAATCTATTAGCTCATAATACAGAATAATAAACTTGAAGTGGAAGGGAATTCAATGGATGGAAGAAAAGAAACGAAAAAAATTTGCCATAACAGTTTCAAATTTGGAAGATAGGAAGTGGATGGGAATTTGGTATGCTTTAACGGATTCAAATAGTGTTAAGCTAGTAGAGAGATGTAAATCACATTGAAATTTAATTAAGGGAGGTAAGTGTCTTGTTAAAAATTAAGTAGGGGAGGTTAGTGTCTTGTTAAAAAATTGAAGGGGTGTAAGTGTTATTTAAACAAACCTCAGGGGAGGTTAGTGTAATTTTCCAATAATAATAATAATGGATCGCCCAAAAAATTACTCATAATTGATGGCATAGTTACAAAAAAGAGAGCAGGGTATGAGACTGATAATTACCTATTGTTCGGACTAGGTTGAGGCCCATTTCGCTAAGAGATTGGATCGTGGAGGTAAATATTATGGGGTGGTATTGACGATGTATCCTAGTGAACCTGTCAATCATATTGTCACCACATGATTGTGATTAGACAACGTTTTAAGAATCATGTGGATTTCGCTCAACTAACTCAATGAATTTTTTCCCCGTATTCCTGAAACTCGTCCTAATCCTATATAAATATACTTGGATAAATGTATGTTCACTTTTAATCAAAAACCAATCACTCACCCAATCATAGACTAACTTGATCGTTAAAGTGTTGTCTGCATGTACAAGACTCAGTCGGGGAAACCAATGAACATCCTTCATCGCATCAACTTTGATTGTCAATCTTAGATCCACCTCAAATCACCAACACATTTTAATGAATTGGATGCTAATTGCTAACGGGAGCTCTCATTTAGGATTGAAATATATTCAAGATAAGTGTCATATAATATTCCCATTTGAAGAACTTGATGGAAGATTAGTAATTGTATTACTAGATTTGGTACGAGACTATAACCAATATTAACAAGCCAGAGGAGAAAGATTGGGAGGCTCCTAATTAAGAACGTAGAAATATAGTTGATCCAAACACAAGACGATCCAAATCTTTGCTTTAAGTCTCCAAAAAACACACATTTTTCTAAAGGCAATTACGCCTCCAGAGCTCCAAACATAGAATTATTAAAAATTAGTTAATAAAAAGCTGAACTACAACAAAATATTGGTGTTGTTGAGCTGGCTATGAGAGCAAACCTTTGATTTTGATGTCTCATGTTTGAATCCTTCTGGGAGTAATTATATGGTTGTTTTGTAATTTGTGAATTCAAAAATTTACAAGGATTTGTTTGTAAATTTTGATAATATATAAGGACCAGCTTACTAAATTTGAAAATTTATAGAGTAATTTTCATTTTTTGAAAATTAACAGGGGGCCAATAAGCAAAATTTGAAACATACATTATAAATTTTCAAAAAATAAAAAAGTGACAAATGTTAAATTTTTGAAATATATATGACCAATTTGTGATTCACATTGTATATAGTAAAGAAATAATTTAAAATTCTTAACTTTAAGGTGGTATTTTGAAATATCTCAATTTAATTTTGACAAAATATTTTATGAGATCTCTTCATTTTGCAATTTTTTCCTAATTTTTCTTTCAAAACATTCCATATGGTAAAGAAGGAATTTCAAATTCTTAACTTTTAAGTGGTATTTGAAATACCCCAATTTGACTTTGACAAAACGCTTAATAAAACCTCTTCATTTAAAAAAAAAATCAAATTTTTCTTTTAAACAATACAATTTAGAGTTAATAGTGTTTTACCTCATGCAATATGTCGTTCTCGGTTTTCCCCATGTAAAATAAAGTTAGAATTCCATCTTGAAATATGAAGTTTTCACTATAATTTTATTTGTTTATATAAAAAACACTATCATCTTTTTTTAATTAATATTTTTCTAGAATTGTTTTCTTACAACAAATAAAACATCTTTTTCGTCCTCATACAACATTTTTTTAAATTAATATTAAGGCGAATTCCTCATTATTATTAGATTACTTAAAACATCTTTTTCTTGTGGGAGAAGAAATAAATAATCCACCAAAAAAATAAAATTAGTAGGGCTCTAGAAACAACGTTAGCTACACTAACGGCGTCAAAGTCCAAATAGTTAAAAAAGAATAACAGAAAGCTTAACAGAGTTGATCCGGCGTCTCCACCAAGCCAAGCCAAAACCCTACCTGAACCTCTTTCATTTCATTTCATTCACCATAACAACAATGTCTCTCCAAATTCTCCGATCTCGATTCTTCTCCGTCGCAGCATCATCGTCGTCCAAGCCATTCCGCTTCGCCAAAGTCACTTCTCAACCTCCTTCACGTTTCTCATCCACCGCCGCTCCTGCTACTCCTCATCCACCTCCTCCTCCTTCCGCCACTCCTTCTCCACCTCCTCCCTCTTCCGCTACTCCTCCACCTTCTTCCGCCACTCCTCCTCCACCTCCTCCGTTGTCTTCCACCGCTTCCCCGAACCGCTGGAACTTCCTCAAATACGCCGCCATCGGTGCCTTAACCGGAACCACCGCCGTTGCCGGTTACGCCTCTTACGGTTAGTATTTTTCTTTTTCCTCTTCATTTCCGTTTTCACTGTAGTTAATCATTTTGAATCTTTCTTTAATCGTATTGATCTTGAAAACGAAATGATGATTGATTGATTTTATTTTTCTTTCTTGTTTGTTGAATGTAATGTGCAGCTTATAGTTCGGACGAAATTGAGGAGAAAACGAAGTCCTTTCGTGATTCGGCTAAGTACACTCCACCTGATGGAGCTACTTCTCTCGATGTTAGTAACGGATTCTGAATATTTCTTCGCATTTAATCTTCTTTGCTTTTAACATTTGAAATTATTTTTCTAGCATGAATTGTTTTGTTTAAAGTTCAATTTCTAAATAATTGACGAATCTTCGTTTGATGAAATGAAATGGTTCTTCGAATATCTGAATTCTGAAGTACTGACACTTTTGATCGAAGACATCACTCATTTGATTACTAATTACATTCAATTATGTCATTTTCTTACATTACTACCAGGGAGTGTGATAGATTATAATTGTTTGAATTATGACAAAACTCAGCATGGTTTGAATGTAATGGATTATAATTGTTTCAAATTACTGCTCTCAATTTGAGTGCTGCTAATTGCTTCTCAGTCTTCTTTGGTAATTTTACATTTGAAGTTATTTTTCTAGCGTGAATTGTTGTGTTTAGACCTATGAAGCACAAACATGAACATCAAACACGGCACTGACACATCAACACTGATAGTAAATGACATAATTCACTGTAATCACATATGTGGGTGTCATGTTGGTATTGGACAGTGTCACGTGTTGGACATCGGACATGCCTTCAATTAGAAGTGTCAGTGCTACAGAGGTTTGGACTCTAAATATTTAATGATTATTTATATGTTTGATGAAGTGGCTCTTCGAATATGAACTGGAATGAGTTGCAAAATTTTTATGCGGATTTTACATTTTTCCCACATTTTGTCAATTTATTGGAGGTGTGGTATCTTTGGATGTAACACTTTGATATGGCGGCTTTCAATTGCTTGCATAAGTGAATTTTAGTGATATCAGTGTCAGATTGAAAATTTTACTGTTTTGTTTCTTAGAAACACACTTTGTTGACCTTACTATTGCTTAGTTTTAGAACTCTGCATTGTTTGAATGTGATAGATTTTATTTGTTCCTTTAGTCATTTTAATATGTTAATAGGCCTCAACATTAGTAGGTTGACATTTTTCTAGCATGAATTGTTGTGTTTAGACTCTCAACATTTAACAAATTTTTGTTTGATGAAATGACTCTTCGAATGTTTTTTTTAATCTGCTAAATTTTATGCAAATCACAAATCAAACATAAGCCGAGCAAGGTGTGAAACAAAACTGAAGTGCAAAAGAAATCGTCCACAAACCACATCACCAACATAAGGGAACAACTGACTAAAAACAGGAAACAAAAGGCCTAAAAACAGGGAACAACTGACTAAAAACAGGAAACAAAAGGCCTAAATACAGGGAACAGTATACTCTTTGAATGTTGTTCTCTTGTTATTTGAAATGCCTCTTATGCAACATGAACTTAAATGAGTTGCAAAATTTTACTGTTTTGTTTATTGGAAATCCCTTTGTGGACAGCATTATTGCTTAGTTTTGGAGCTTTGCATGGTTAGGATGTAATAAATTATCATTGTTCCTTTAGTCAGTTTAATATGTTAATAGGCCTTAACATTAGTAGGTTGATATTTTTTTATTTTATGCTTGCAGAAATTTCAAGGGATGGTATACTCAACTGCAGTGACAGGTCGGTTCCCGTAGCTTTATTCCGTACGCCACTTATCTTATATCAGTATTGTTCTGATCCTTTAAATATATAATTAATTTTGAGGTTCTTCATGTGAGTGTCTCTTCCCTTGGACTTTGGGAGTGTTGCTGTTACATAAACATTGGACCATCATATGCCATTTAGTTCCATACCCTCGACCTAAATAAGGGAAGTCCTTAGGCGACTTGGAGAAAGCATGTGCCTGGCGTGTGGGCGAGTCCGAATGGATAGAGGCGGGAAAGTTAAAGTGAGAGGGCCCAAGCAGTTATCCTGAGAGGAGGTGAGAAGGGAGTTAGGGAAAAGAACCTCCCACTAGGTGGTTTGAGGAAGGGGCAGTTCCTGCTTTGCATGAAAGGGGGACTTGGTCTCAGAAAGAAGGATCACTTTTACAAACACCCAAAACACCGCCCTTGACTGGAACAACACTGCCAAGGGTAGGAATGATCGTACTTCCTGCAAGTACAAACATGAATCGAATGCATGAGTTAACCACTACATCTCTTATGTGATTTTGTGAAGTTATCTTGGCTATGGATAATCATAATTTATATTAGATTAATTTATCAATTAATCATAACAATATGTAGTAGGGGTCCCGTGGATAAATTGCTGCTTGCATATGCGCATTAGGTACAACAAAGCTTTTATGATATGATAATTAACGGTAATTTTCAGTGTTGTTAAATAGCAGCTGCGTTGATATTATGCTGCGATGTCGTAGCGGAAATTAGACATACTTCTGTTGTTCATTCATATGCTATTTAATGCAAAATGTTGTCAAATAGTGATGCTAATTTTATCAATCAACAAATTTCCGCTATCCGCGATTGATAACACTGGTAATTTTAATATGTACAAAAAGAACTGTGCTCTGTACAATCATAGAAATATCTATTATACGGCCTCCTCTGTAGCATTTGATCAGGGCGTAGTAACTAGCAAAGAAGTCAAGTGGGCTTTGGTTTAGTTGTATTGTTGAGGAGGACTGGTACAGACAAAATGATGTTGTATACTTGTAAAATATTTATTTATTTGTTTTGAAACAAATCCAAAAATCAAACGTGGCATAATTCTTAGGATATATCTTTTCCAATTTAATTCTAATGCACCGGTTTTGATTTTGAGGAAACTTGCCTTTTAAAATCATTAGACGGCATATTTTAGGAGATATATCATATTTTCAATAATATAATAATAAAACGAAATCTCCTAAAAGTATGGCATATCATATTGATTAAATCAATTTTATTTTATTTACTTTATTATAATAATATTGACACGGGGTTTTAAACTCCAAATTTGATTCTTCTACAAGAACTCCAAATTAGTTTGTACATGTGTATGTTTTTCATATTAATAGCTTGCTGATTTTCCTGCATGTATTATTTTAGTGCCTGCTAAAGCAGTAGAGCTTTATTTGGATGCAAGAAGGTTCATTGAAGAACACGTTAGGGTATGTTCATGCTTTTACTTCTCTAATTTTGGTTTTTAAGTTTGCCTTTCTTTTCATGTTTTTCCACCTTGTGTTAAACTTTTAATGCTTTGGCCATGCCCTTCCAGGGTTATACAGAACCATACACAGACAAGCTCCTTCCAGATTTGCTTCCTCAGGAGCAACATGTGTTCACACTTGTTCTAGATCTCAATGAAACATTGATTCACTACATTTGGACGGTAAGACTTCAACCGCACATGCACCATTTTGGGGATATAAAAATATCAAATATCTTTGAATGGGCTATATGATTAATAATGCTATGAAAATTTATGGACAATTTCATTTCTATAATGTATGTCACACAAGAGAAAGAGTTGGATCTCTTACATGCTGCAGACATCTGACTTATATAATATTGATTTTTACTTTTATTTGGAATGTGAAGCGAGATACTAGCTGGCAGACTTTTAAAAGACCCGGAGTTGATGCCTTCTTGGAACATCTAGCTCAGTTCTATGAAATAGTGGTGTATACAGATGAACAGAATATGGTAATCTGATTTTGTTTCTCTGTATTCTGAATGGATAATTTATCATTCTTTTGACTTATGAGCATTCATATTCATGCTTTTGTTGATTTGTGCAGTTTGTAGACCCTGTTATAGAAAGGCTGGATCCTAAGCACTGCATTAGGTACAGGCTCTCGAGACCTGCTACTAAGTATCAGGATGGGAAACACTATAGAGTACGTCTGAGTTTATATTCCTGTATTGTTCTTTCTCAAATTATGTATATACACTCTAGTGATAAGCTTACGACTGATTGTTGATTATAATAGAGAACATATGTCTTGATTGAAACGATTACTCGTAATACAACTTACACCTGAAGAACATACTAAGACATGCAATTATCACGTCCTTTGCTTTTTCCTGTCATTTTATTTTGATACTGCATGAATGTGGTGTCTTGAATATTGTTATTATAATGAAATGTTTTTCCCTTTGCCTGTCATTGGCAGGATCTTTCAAAACTGAACAGGAATCCTGCAAAAGTTATGTACTTAAGTGGCCATGCTTTAGAAAGTTGCCTACAACCTGAGAACTGTGTCCCTATTAAGCCATGGGTGCAGACTGATAAAGATGATACAGCTCTTGTGGATTTCATACCATTCCTTGAGTGTAAGTGCATTCCTCTTGAGATGTATTTAAATGAGTTCGTGTTTGAAATTATTGTTGTGACATTTTATATTTGTAGATATTGCATTACCTTCTCCATTATCCATATGCAGTTGTTGCCCGTACTAGCCCGGCTGATATAAGACCAGTGCTGCAGTCTTACCAAGGAAGTGATATTCCGAGTGAATTCCTCAGACGTTTCAAATTGCATAAGGAGTAATACTCTAACTGCTTTTATTTTCTTAACTGATTTCAAAATTTTGGGAACTATATTGCAACCAAGGTTTTGTTCTTTTGTTATAAAAACTTTGAAAACAAGAAACGAAACTAGAATCACGATAGTAACTATTATTGAAAATATATCAACTAAAACTGAAGACAGAACAAACTACGCCCACCCTTGTCTGGTTAATTACATTTTATAGTTCACAGGTAAAAAATAGTTTTTCCATTACAAATCTGTGAGGATTGCTTCTATTCTTGCTGTATGGTGGTGTGGGACAAGGGACAGTCTGGAAATTTGATGCAAAAGTTAAGTAGAGGTGCATTTTTTGGCATTTTTTCGGATCCAAAAATGAGATACAAAAATGGGGTTATGAGAATGCAGCGCCAATCATTTAATATCTGGATTTTTTATATAATTGAAGTTATCTGCTTTAAAGTGAAGTTAATTTTCTTGTGGTAATTTGTATTTTTTCACAAGACCCACCATGTCACTCCTAATTCACCTTACATATGATATAAATTGATTTTGGGTTGGTTGTTGAAGGTTTTCTATTGTTACACATAAATAGTTGATGCTAAACAGGAAGTTTTTTTAGGTTATTATTGCTTAACATCATTTACCCTGTCTTATTTCCGCCAACATATTTACTCTGGTGTTTTCCAAATGATGCAGGAAAACTGGAGGACAGAAACGCCTCTGGAAGTAACAATACTGAATTGAATGATACAAGTTTGTCGTCAAGAGATTTTCAGTTTCATGATAATTGATTAGTCAGTGAACAAAAGATTTTTGAAGCCGCTGCAAAATCGAGGAGTGATTAAGCCAAATAGATAAAATGTAGATTTTTGTTTGTGCCCTGAATCAGAGTCTTGAACCATCATTTTTTGGCCTACATATAATTCCGTTGCCGGTATTGATTTTGAAGATATTTGTTGTTTTTTGTATGATAGAAAAGTTAGTTCTTAATGCTGAATGCTTAAATTTCCGTTAAGGACTCCTCAAATTACTGAAGTTTGCACACTCCTGTTCAAGTTTCAATTGGACATCTGCAAATTCAACTTTTGTCTACATACCCAGTTTGAAATGAAAGTGAAGAGTGGATTGCTTTTGCAAAATGAAGTTGGTAATTCAAATATATTTGATTTCTAAAATGGCACTAATTTAGATATGGAGTAAAACCTAAATTTTAGGATTTTATTGCTACATGAGTCAAAGCATAATGTAGATATGTGCCCACAACGCAAAATTGTACCAAGGACTTTTTATTAAATTTTGAAGGGATTTGTTTCTAGGATTTTGAGTAACAGTTTCCTTTTTTTTATTAATTTTATTGCTACACGAGCCAAAGCATAATTTAGATATGTCAAGTGACCACAATAGCTTAGAAATTGTATGATTTTACTTCTACGGATGTCATTTGGGCATCTCTGATGACTTAACAGTCTAAGTACTACAACACTTACTGTCTGGGGAAAACCACTCTTTCTCTTCACAAGTTCCATTTAAATCAAGGGTGAAAAATAAAGCTGTTATGAAATACGAAGGGAGACTGTCATTGTTGAAGTAAGGACTGGTAAACAGACATAAGTTTGTTTTTTTAGCTTAATTGAAGGAACATAAAGAGACAATAGAGTGATATTTCTTCACTCAAATTGATAGAGTACATAATATACAATAACATGTTCAACATCGTTAAAAACTTAAGGGTGAATTTGTAAACAAATTCACAACATCCAAGTTAATTGCACACAACGACAAAATGTCTACACTTAATATGATAAATTCTAAGTGATTGGAATACGCGTGCTTCTGAATCTAGAATGCTGACGTCTAAATCATTGATTGAATCTGTAATTGATTGAAGTCGGTCTCTCAATAGGAATCAAATGAACACCGCAATAAGATGTGAAATCAAAAAATGCTACATAAGACGGAGAACAACTTAAACGATAGAATCATGAAAAAGCACAAAATAAAAAACTTGATATATGTGGAAACCACTTATTTAGATGAAAAAGAATGGGAAAGAGATGCAGTGGAGTGATTTTAGGTCAAAAAATGACTTAAAACCACCCCTCCTCAATGAGAGCAAAGGGAAAAGAGAACTTAGATAGAAGATATAGAGTTTCTCTCACTAAAAAATTAAGACCGACAAACAATTATGGGGATTATTTTATGTAGCGTTTTGTTTTACACTCGATCAGACATGAGGAAGCACTGCTCACAATTCGGCTACGAAAGTATCATTTTCTAGAATTTTGGGTCAATACACAATAATCTTTATATATCTAAATGTTAAACAGTGTTGCAAGCAACCCTGATTAACCCTAATCCCGCCCTTTTTGGCGGGTTAAATATTTTTTTTGAGAAAAAAGGTTTTCCAAGGATTCAAACCAAGTACCATATGACTACATATTACATCTTTCACCACTAAGCCACTTCCATTTTTATTGAAATATTGTTGCTTCCAAAATTGATATACCATACTAAAGTATTTTTTTTTAAAGCCACAAATGCCCTAGCAGTTTCATTTCTGATAGCAATTTCTTTTCAATATTAACGGTTCCTTTATTGACGGTCATTCTTTTTCATTATTATTATTATTTTCCTTTTCATTTTCATTTTTATAAATTTAATAGGCCTTGCGGTTATGATCAGTTTTTTGGTGTATGCTTACTACGTGTTACGATATTTAAAATTGTTGATAATTTGACTGATTC
>Ga0228711_1004335_pt1 | contig 21849 bp, 19 predicted proteins | sample MedpolnodulmetaG_2_FD_177996 | JGI IMG/M metagenome (GOLD analysis project Ga0228711, IMG submission 177996) | Root nodule microbial communities from Medicago polymorpha collected in Santa Monica, California, United States - brown nodules | ecosystem: Host-associated > Plants > Roots > Nodule...
TTTTTGAAGTATCAAATCTTGTATGCATTGAATGAAATCAAGGGTGGTGATGAATCAATTTTGTAGGGAGGGGTGGCTACGTGCAACAAATTGAAACTCAAATTTGCTTATTAAAAAAAGCAAAAGAAATGCAAGTCCTGGTTTTTGTTGTATCGATATTCATGTCAACAAACCAGTTTGTTCAGAATTTTTTGCCGTGAGGAATCAGATGGGAAGAGAAATGGAAAGGGACATGATTGTGTGTGGAAATGTAAAGTTGTTATCAATTTTATTTTCAACAAATCTAAACCATTAATTAAATCCAACGGTATTTTGTTCATGGTTCACCGGTGAGGGACTTAATTGGACCCTCACCTTAGAATCTACCAGAAAATAGACACTAACATGATTAAAATTCCCACTAGCCACTGTAATAACTTAGAGCTCTACTTTGAAGCATTTCGAGAGGCTAGGAGAATACAAAAGATCATCTAAAAATCCATCCAAAAATGAAAACGAAAATTACATATTAAAATGAAGAAAATTGGACTTTTAATGGTTGTATTATTTATCACTAATAAGCCCGCTAAAACTTCTTGTCATGTGAATTTGGTCTTCAAGTTGGGCTCAAAGCATCTTGATCCAATCGTAAGAAAGTGATCCAATTTGATGCAACCTCTAATGCATGTTGAGTTTCTTTTTCATTGATCTTTATGATTAGAAAAATGCTTCTCTCAACAAAAAAACACTCCCTCCCAACTGAACGGCCGAAAGTACCCCTGTGTGACTTAACTCACGCATAGTACTTTCAGCGTGAGTTAACTCACGCTGCGTGAATTAACTCACGCACCTTTGGCCGACTGCTTGACATAACTCACGCATCTTAGGCCGGTGGCATGACTTAACTCACACACCTTTTTACACCGCATAAAACACGTTTTTTGGACGGTTTAGACGGTGGTTTGATGGTAAAACTTATTTTTTACACGTTTTTTGACTCACCATAATGCTTAGATACAACCTAAGCATACATTCCCCTATAAATATCCTTCCAACCTTTACTATTTGTCACACCATCATCTCACACTCTCTCTTACTCACTCTCTCCTCCTCTTCCTTCTCCGATATTTACATTGTGTAGATATGTATCAGAATTAAGGTGATGTTCAGTTGAAAAATGAGTGTGAGAAGAAGAAAGCAAAATCGACTCTTACATGGCACAAAATTGAATGTGATGGTTCCATAAAAAAAAACAATTTGAAGGTGTCGGTGTACAATCATTTCAGGCTGAGGAGGAGCGAAAGGACTTTTTATTTTGGTCCTCAATCAAAAGCAGGTGCCCTAGTAACTGTGGCGGACAACCCAATTGACATAAGCGACGAAATTCAACCAACCGGTTGTTGTGTTGTCCATTGGGTTAGGGCACTCACAACCTATTTCCCTCTATATGGTCCACCGCCGACATGTATCGGCCGGTTGATGTGTCTCGCAAATGTGAATGACAACCATTTTATGGCATTGGATTTGAAGGATGATTGTCCGATTCCTCCCACTTGCAATCTATGGAGACAACACCATCGAGAGGATGCAGACAGCTGGCCTGATAGATATGTCAGCCGGATGGTAGATTATAATGAGCTGAGTCGAGCGGCGGGTCAAGAGATGGTAGAAGATGATGAAGAATTGTACATTATTGAAAATCTTGTTCCCGATGAGAGGGTTGGTCATGGTCTTGGTGTGAAGGTTGAAGTGGATGATAGTCCCATTGATCTTTCGGCGCCATAGATTAGATATATATCATTAGTTTAGTTGAAATGTATATCATTAGGTGAAATGTGTAATGATATAAATTCAACTATTTTTTTGTATAATGATATATATAATCATTTTTTGATATAATATTTAAGTTAATTGCCTTTTATACATACATATATAATGATTTATTGAAAAACAATGATAAAAACCACAATGACATACAAATCTGTTTGTCTAGTGGAATCCAAATTATACAATCCGGACGCGTTCAGATTATTTAATCTGGAAAGCTCCGAGTGTGATATTGAAAAAAAATAGGACGCGCGAGGAAAGAAATAGGGTGGAAAAAGTAATACTCCAAAAAAAATATATTTTGGGCCCCAAAAAATTGGAGGCTCAGTGACATAGCCCAGCCTCGACAGGCTTGGGCCGGCCCTGAGAAGAAGTATATGTTACTCAAACTCCAGGATTTGAAGACAATTCGATTATTTTAGACAGCTTTTTTATTTTTTTTCAGATATGCGTAGCCAAATCAATTTTCTAAAAAAAAGCCAAATCAATTAATATAATAAAGTTACATTGACATCTCTTATAGTCTGTGTAGATTATCACCCATCTATTTTACCAATATGCACAAACTTCCCTTGGTGTTAGCTTCTGTGTAACTTCCATCAAAATTATGTTTTTTCCATATTTTTTTGGTTTCATCAAGAGCTGCTCCACCCAAAACCTTCTTTTCCTTATGGTCTATTGGATATAACATCCAAGAGCAAAAACAAGAGCAACCATTTTCGATCGTTATCCTCTTTTTGCCTTGCCCTTTTTTACTTGATAATGTGCCTCGTCCGTTGTTAACATTGTGCACTTGATAGCTATTGTCCTTGCAAGTTGATGCTCCCATATTCCCAAAGTAATGATAGAGCAAAGTGCAGTCATAATCATAATGCTAGCATACTTCAGTGTTGTGCTCTGATAAACAACATAAGCCAATGTTATGCGTTTTCTATCGTCAAAATTACGTGCTACTTAAAAGGAATAATTAATTTCGAATAGTATGTAAAAACTCTTTCTTCAGCTTAACATTACTCCAAAACAATTTCTTCAAAAAAAAAAAATTACTCCAAAACACTGAATATATTTCATCTACCCAAAAATTTACGTTACTTCAAAACAATGAGTATTTTATCTACCCAAAAAACAATGAATATATTTCTTTTTTTGAGAACAACTAAAAATAAATTTCTTCCATAAAAGAAACTATAAATATATTTTTAAATAATGGGCAGATACACACTTTATCTTCAAGGCTTTATTTATGTTACAGCTTTATGTTTTTATTTTTTATATAGACAAAAGAAATGATAATAGTTGTTAAAAACTCACACACACGAGCTTTATGTTTTTATCTTCAAGGTTATTTTTGTAATATTGAACCAAATACATTCACTTTTGTTGATCAATTTTTACTTATATTTTAAGATAGATGGTGTATTTGACAACAATAAATAACTCTGATATTATAATTTTGCTAATCCTTAGCAATATCTCTTCTTTTTATGATAAAAAATATTTTCTAGTTCAGTCCTAACCAAGGAGGTGGAGAGAGGATATTTCGAGTGGAAAACTCTGCTGTTTTTTATCGAGCTTGTATTCAAACCTTTTTATTTTTTCATTGGTGGTGTCCGAGGTTTGAACCTCGGACCTTACATATATTATACATTGTTTTTACCAACCGAGTCAAACTTATGTGGACTTGCATTCAAACCTTTAATTACACTCTCTCGTTTCTTACAATTAAAAACACATTTTCTCATTTTTATAATGGATGGCCAAGATCACACTTGAGAGAAGAAAAAAACGGGATACAATCTCCTCCAAAGGAGGTGTGTGTCTTGTTATCGTCCTTTTTAATTTTCGTTCTTTAATTAATTTTTTCATGAAAAAACCGTGTTGTAGCCAAATCAGTTTTAATTACTGTTATTACTATTAATTATTTTTTTATTGTTGAAGGATCCTACTAATTACTATTATTTAATATAATAAAGTACCGCCATTAAATATTAAACTTATTTTCAATAATTTATATAATATATCCAGTAACATATAAATTACTATTACTATTTATGGTAAAAAAATATTTTCTATTTCAGTCCTAAGGTGTGTCGTACTATTCTTTTTAATGTTCATTCCTTAATTAATATTTCCTTCCTTAATTTGCTCAGGGAGTTAATTACCTAACCCAATTAAATCCCGTCATAGCACCAAAAGATGATTGCTAGCACACACAAAAAAAAAAACCACCGTCGGTGGTGGCAATCACCGTTTGGCCTTAGAGTTGGGTTAGCAAAAATAGTAAAAATAATGTATCATAAAACAAGTATCTTATATTTAGAACCGGATTAAGTATCATGTATGCTTGTAAACGATCTGATACATACATTGAAGAAAACGAGCACATTTCAAAAGTAGAAATTACAAAAAAATCGAAAGAGGAAAGAGAATCTAACCTCATCGTCAACATCTTCCCAAGCTCCACCTGGAACTGCCAGGGTCGTTGGAGCCGCCACATGTGCCACTAATGGAGGTGACCTGGCTGGAACAGGTGTCGATGGACAACTTATCGGAACCGGTACTAATGGTGTACTAACAAGGGCCGATGCAGGTGCAACAACGTTGGAAGGAGATGTGGTCGGTGATGTGGGTGGTGAATTTGAAGGAAATGACATGGGAGAAGCAACGAGGGCTGGTGATGTGGGATTGGAAGGAGGTGATGCCGGTAATGAAGTCAGAGTGGTGGCGGGTGATGTGGACAGTGTTGCCAAAGGGGAGTGGCCTCTGACGACGGCGACAACAATGCAGATGAGTGCAAAAGAGAACATAGTTTTCTTCTCCATTTTGGAGATTGAAAACACACTGTTTATTATCTCAAGGGAGAGAGGGTTTGAAAAACAAAAGTGATGATTTTTTTTTTATATAGAACTTATGTCGGCCGGTTTGAAGTGATTTAAAAAATGGGCCTTTTGAATTTAATTCTAATTTTTATTAGGAGTTTTGGAAATTCAAATTTATTTATTAACTTATTTATTTATTTTTACTAAATCAAAAGTGAGGAAGACATCAAGGAGCCGTTGAGCATCCCGACTAGGTCGGCACCCCAGGGAACTCCAATCCTCTGCCACTCACTCATAAAATATATATATTAAAAAAGGAAAAATATATGTACAAGAGGGGGGACCAACCGAAACCCTCAAAGAAAATAGAAACTACGTAAAACGAAAATTAGGTAACCCAAACCGGTGCCTAATATCGATTAGAATATCTTTTTTAATCTATAATAAAGTCATTAATACATTTAATATTTGTTCTCAAATTTTAAAGAATGAAAAATTAATGCATATGATTACTATATTTTTTGTTTTAAAAATAATATAACAACATAAATTAAATTTTGAAGAATTCATATAAATCCCCCAAAACCATCCAATACAATTATTTAGTTACCCAAATGAGGTGGGTTTAGTATTATGAAGAAAAGTTAACCTCCAAAGCTCTCCCCTCCCATTTTCCTCTATTTCTTCCACTTGCTCATTCCTTTTTTCCCAAACCTTCCCCTCCCTTCCCCTCCAAACTCGCAAACAAAGCCTAAGGGTCCTGTTCTGTCTAGAACTTCGGATTTTCGCCCCATTTCGTTATGCAAGATGATTTACGAAATTGTTGCTAAGGTGATTGATAACCGCATTAAGGATCTCATGCGTAAAATCATTTTGCCAAATCAAAATAGATTTATTTCAGGTAGGAGTACTATTGATTATACTATTCTCCAGGAGATTGTCCATTCCATAGTGAGGAGTGGAAGTTGTAATTAAGTTGTTTGTCATCAACGTTGTAGCTAGGGAATATATATTTACTTGATCAAGTCATGTGAGTTAGGGAAGCCAATAGCAATACATATGTAATGTTTCTAAGGCGTGCATTATTATTTTTGGAAATTAACATGTGCTTTTCTTAATAGCCCAACTCTATGGTATACAACTAAGTTAAGTCTTTTTTTTAGTATTGAATGAATACGTCTCACCATTGAATCGAATGAGATGTGATGAGACTTGTTAATTTAAAGGTAAAAAAACAAACTTGTGCAAGATGCAAGATTAATTTACTTGTGCACTAGTCAGAGTCTTGTTTAAATAGTAACAACAAAGATATGTTTGATCCTACTGCAATTACTATTATTTTTCTACATCAAAAAACTTACTTCTCTATATTCCTAAGCCTCTTATTCATCCAAATTCACTCTAATTTTTCTCTTCTTTTATCTAATTCTATTTTCGATCAAAGAGGACACATAGTTTTTTTAGCTTATTTCAATATACCTAAATTACTCTCAAACAATTTTGCTCTTAAATTCATCAATTGTGATGTATCCTCTTGAAATAGGGAGAAACATCTGTCTCTTCATCTCGTCAGCGGGTGAGTCGGATGAGTGGTCATCCTAACCCAACATTAAGTGAGAACTTGGTGTAAACTCAATGAATGACAATAGCAGATTTATTCGAGGCTAAATCTGTATGATTTAATACTGTACATAGACATTTATTATATTCTTAAATCATAGACAATTTTGGATGTAATTTAGGTACATTATAAATATCCATGCCATCAACTGTGACGGAGCATGCACATATTATGGTAAAATGGAAAAGAGCATTTAACACACTAGACGTTCCAGCATTTCACTTTTTGTTACTGGCCTTCACTTTTTAAAATTAAGATTGCAGAGTGCAGCTGGTAAATATGGCATATGTTTGAAAGTAACGCGATGGAATTCAATAACTTTTTAATTTGGCCAATCTGGATTCGAGTGTAGACTTCCAACTTGTTTTCTTATCAAACTCTAACTCTCTAATAGTAGGACATAAATTGAAACAAGTGGGCTTGGGGAATGGGGATTATACATTTTTGTTTGCAAAACAACTGCAAAAAATTCATAACTAAGCCATGAAGTCTATACACACCAACTTAACTGATTTACATCGTTAAAAAAAATAAAAGAACAATTTATACAATGGTATATATATTTAAGACAGAGTGGAATGAAGTTCAAAAATAGATATATAAGCGTAATTAATTTCTATTATTCAGTTTACCTCTTGTTATCAGTTTTTTGGGAGGCACTCTGGTCATCCTAGTTTCCATTATGAGTGGATGGTGGAACCACGGTTGTTGCCACCACCGGTAGTTTGCTGAGGAAGGCATGTGCTGGAGTGCTTTTGAGCGGAGTCTTGAGTCTGTTTTATTATGTGTCTTTGCACTATAGAAAAATGCGTTAATTACCGCAAATATTTTTTATGTAATTTTTACTGCCACAGAGATTAAAACAGTAGTTTAATACAAACTACCATGGAGATTGCGATAATACGCGTTGAATAAAATGGCGGTTTCAATAATGTACAATATTTCAAAAAAATTGTACATTGTGGCCGTCTAAACTGCCGCAACTACTTTTGGACCAGTAGGTTTGGTTCATCTTCCCTTTAGGTTGGCTCTTTTGATGGTTGATTTTTAGGTCATCTTAAGCAGGTTTTGGGTGTGGCCCTTCATTTTGTTCGTGGGTTGGGTGTTTGTTGGTTTTCCTTCCTTTTCTCTTAAGGGGTTTGTTGGGTGACCGGGTGCTTTCTGGTACTCTACCATCTTTGTACTCTTTTTTTTTAAGGAATCTTTGTACTCTTTTTTTTGAGAGGTCCATCTTTGTACTCTTTTTTTTTTTAAGGAATTTTTGTAGTCTTTTTTTGAGAGGTCCGTCTTTATACTCTTGAACTTGGCAAATTTCACTTTTCAAATTCATTGAATAACTTATGTATTTAGTTCATATTTACATTAGTTATTCAATAAAGGTAAAATAATGATTTTTTGCTTAGAATTGAGAACAGAGGGAGTATCTCTCTCTATATATATATACATAATCACACAACATTTTGTTGGAAAGATGGGCTCAACATTCATTTGAAGCGCAACACTTTTTGCAAGATTCATACTTTTTGTAAAACCTTCCTTTCGATATTTTCAAAATGGCTAAAGTGCATTTTTCGTCCCCTAAGTTTTAAAATGTTTCGATATTGGTCCCCTATTATAAAAATGAAAATTTTGCCCCTCTATCTTTAGGGAAATATACTCTTTTGACCCTCTAACTTTATGGAAATATGCTCATTTAACCCTCTATCTTTAGGAAAATAAGCTCTTTTGACCCTTTAATTTTACAAAAAGTTGCAATTTTGGCCTCGCTGTTTTGGACACGTGGCGTCTTCTCAGCAACTTTTCAAAGTTTTGTAAAATTAAGGGTTAAAATTTTCATTTTTTATAATAGAGGGTCAAAATCACAACATTTTGAAACTTAGGGAACGAAAAATGTACTTTAGTCTTTCAAAATATGATAACACATCTAACCAATGTTTTATGGTTGTCTCGATGCAGATATGATAACAAAAGAATTATCCGAACAAAATTAATAAATCAATATACAACAAGATTCAGAATTATCATAAATAGATTCAACTAAATTTTGATGAATCAGAATTATTATAAATAACAATCAATGAAACAAAATCAACAAAATTAGGGAAAATAACCTAGGCAGCAGTATACCTTAAAAATTGATGAATAATTGTAGTAAAGAACGTTGTTCATTAACTATTGTTATTGTTCATTTATGCATCATAAAAGCCAAACAGTAGGGAACAAAAGCATATTATATGTTGTCCAAAGTAATTTATTCGACCACAGGTACACATCTATTTCCAAAGCAAATTACAGCCCCGGGAAATTTATACGGTCGACTGACATACACCATTACTATCCTAAGCTATCAGGAATGGCAGGACATGACAGTCAACATAAACGCCTCACAGGAGAATGTTGCAGAGCCAATATACGTAGTATCCTTCTCCTTGAATTTGTCTGTTAGTCCCTGAAATACACACAGACAAAAGTGAGGTATTTTATCTTGCCATGAGGAACCCATTTGATTAAGAACTAACTTTGAACACTAACAATTGCTTAAGAATCACTAGCTAATTAACTTTTACTCTTCATTGTGGATTCTGATTAAATTGAAGCTAAAAAGAAGCAACCATATAGAATGATCTAATAAATCAACAGTTACAACATTTCAAAAGAGAGTAATAAGACAAATCGAAACCATTACCAGTCAAAGGTGAGAGGATAAAGATCTTGCATAGTTGAGATAAATTCGCATAAAGCTTCGGAGACACTTTATTCTATCCTCCATAGGTTGGATCTGGATATCAACTTTCATAATTTTCATTATCCCTTTGATAACCCGAAGTTTCACCAAAAGAATATCCAACTCAGAAACTGCATTTATCAAATATTGAATCATTTCCTCCTCCTCCTCCTCCTCCTCCTCTTCTTCTTCAGCATCTTCTCCTCCTCCTCCCTCTTCAACTTCTTCTTCTCCTTCTTCATCATATTTTTCTTCTTCAGCAGCATCTTCCTCTTCATCATCATCTTCTTCTTCTCCTCCTACACCGCCTTCTTCATCATCATCATCATCATTTTCTTCTTCTTCATTATCTTCTTCATCTTCATCTTCTTCTTGAAGCATGAGAGGGTTAAATATAATATGTTGCAGTTTGAAAGCCTCATAGTGTTCGACAACCTTAGCAAATAGAATGGAGATGTCCGCAAACAATTTGTTCTTGTGATCTGTAATGAATTGAAAATCAAGAACTAGTGAGTTCCACAACTTGCAAACACGCCTCAATTCAAGAGGATTGCTTGGTTCAACCCTAGAAAGGATTTCGATCAACAATTCCTTAGGGAGGACCATATTCAGGGACTCTACGGTTGCTTCCGCCATCATCAGTTCCTTTGGGATCGTTATGTAGGCAGGTTCGTCTTAGGGCTCGAGTTTTTATTGTTTCGAAAACCTAACAGTTTTTTTATGAGTCTTATTACAGTAAAAATGAAAATAATTCTAATTTAAAAAGAAAAGAAAAAAAATAAATAATGTAATAAATCAGTCAACAACCTTGAGAAAAATAAAATAATAAAAAGAAAAGAAACAATATAAATAGTAATGTAATAAATCAGTCAACAGCCTTGACCAAAAAATATAATAAAAAGAAAAGAAACAAAATAAATAGTAATGTAATAAATCAGTCAACAACCTTGACCAAAAAAATAAATAATCAATCAACACTCAAATTTCTTCTTTTTTTTTTTCTGGAGTCAAACATCGTCTTGACAAAGGCATGATTGACTGTCCTCGTAAGATTAGCGTAGGGTCAATGCATAATATATGCAAGATTCGAAGTTCAAATCCCGAATACCATAAAAAAAGGAATGATTGACTTGAAAACAACAACCGTCAAAAACATTTGTTTTTTTTATTTGTTTGTAAGGAAGCGTGGAAAACATATTGAAAAAATTTAGCAATACCAATTTTATAAAAGGAACTTCTACGGTACAACTCACAAATTGAGGTGTAACGGTACTCTTGCTACTTAAATTTATAAATTAACGATCATTTTATGAAATAAATAGTTATTTATCAATATTTTTGTGAATTACTTCAAAACCCCCCTCAAATTGCTATGTTTTGGGAAAACTAGAATTACAGACTCAAATATAGAAAACATATATTACAAAAGTTCTGAAATCATAGGCAATCATTCTAATACTCCTCGTTTTTGCTGCTATTTCCTACTAAAATTAACTGAAAAACATGCTAAGAATAACATAAGATGATCTGTCATCAGTAACATTCTGCATCTATATGACAGACAGGGAAAATTTCTTGTGTAGCACTCAAAATGCAAACGTAGTTTGCATGTCAATTGTATCGGACGAAGACACTAGCTGGTTATGGCATATATGGTATGACCATCTAAATTTTAGAAGCCTGTCTTACTTGAGCTCAAAGAATTTAGTCTAAGGATTACCAATTTTGAATGTGTAATTCAATATCAGTTATTCTATCCTTGGAATTTTTAAGAGGGCAAACTGGTAATTATGCATAAGACTTTTCGAACCAAGTCATATTATTTCCATGGACTACCGGGAATGTAATATTCTGCTTAAAACTTTTACAACATTTTTATCGGATATTTTGGTTTGAAGAAGAGTGTAGAAAAAAAAGGGGCCAAATGGTCTTTTCCACAAATAGACTATATAAGACAAATGATACCAATTTTTCCACAAGTTTCTACATTCTTCCCTCTCTAAAAAATCAGAAATTTTTTCCTTTCTCTCTCTAGCTCTCCATCGCCCCTCTCCCTCACCTCTCAACCAAAGTCTCTTCCTCACTCTTAAGTTATTTTCTCTTCAATTTCTTCCAAGAAATCATCCAATAATGATGTTTAGAGCAAGGAATTTGTGGAGAAAGCATGAACTGAAGCTTGGATACAAGAATATTGGAAGTTTGAGCTTATAATTTTGGGATTTTGCTTGGAGCTTAAAAGGTGTTGGGACACGAATTTGAGGAAAATAAAAATAGTGATAAGCTGAGCTATTATGCAGGGACTAGGGATGTGCATAAAATTTGGATCACAAGAACCATAACTTAAAATTCAATTAACCAATTTAAAAAACCCAAACCAAAACTAACCCAGTCCATTTTAAAACTTAAAAAATACAATGGATCATTATTTCTCAAAACCGGTTTAATTTTGTATAACTGGTTTAATTTCATTCATGAAGAACAAAGCCTTCCAGAGAACAAACTCAAGGCTAATCGAATCATAAACTCTCTTCATCATGAATCGAAGCTTATGCAGTTGCAGCAATGAACATGTGAAGTGAAAATTGATCAAGAAATTGAATCATTTGTTGCATAAGAGGTTAATATTAGAATCAAAGATATGTTGTTTTCTGCCATAAATTTGAAATCGCAGCTCCGCACCGACGAAATCGCAGTGCCGCACCGACGAAATCGCAGCTCCGTGCTGACGAATGGCTCGGCGGCGGACGAGATCCTGACATGGGATATGCGGCAGAAAATGGACATGGTGGCAGGAGAGATTCCGATAGTGAATGCACGAAGGAAAGGGACAAGCTGGTGGGGTATCCCGCGACAACGACGGTGATGGTTATGGCTTCTTTCTGGGCTTGCGATAAAAGGTTGAAGGAGAAGGTGAGTGGCACAATTGTAATATGAATTCTATGGTGAGGGTTATTTTATTTGTATCTTTTTTATACAAATCCTGGCTTCAAAATGGAATCAAAATAAAATCAGTTTAATTTTGTGCAAACCGGTTCTGAACCTGATCTAGACTGATTTTGTAAAAAAATATGGTTTATAATGAAACAAGTTTAGGATCTGAACCGAACCATAAGTAATGGTTTTAGTTTGGTTTGGTTTTTAAATATGCACACCCCTAGCAGGGACTGAAATGGGAATTTTTGCATATGTTGGTTGATGAAGTAGGAGTATGTCACAAGTGGGTTGGACTGTTTCAGAAAAGTCAAGGCCTATAAGTCAAGGTATAAGCTATTTTGGAAAGTGGTTATGGAGTTTTGGCGATGGCAAAAGCTGCATATATTAGATAAGGTGTTTTTCCATTTCAGGAGTGTTTCACGGTGAGTTCCTTTAGCTTAGAACCCACCTTTAGGGATCGATTATGATTGTGTTATATTATTGAGATAACATGAATAATTAGACCATTTTCATGATTTCTTGTCTTTTGTGCAAGCATGACTATTATGCCATATGAATGGTACATTTGAAAAGAATAAATATGAGATAGTAGAATGATTATTTCTAAATTAGGTACTGATCGTACCTGATCAGAAGGTGACTGCTGGTGTTTTGAATGCGGTGGTTGGAATGGTGATAGAAGGTGTCAAGAATGCTTCTTGGAACGGGGGGTGTGTACCTGCAGGCACTCCGACGCTCAAGCCAGTAGAGACTAGAGAGTGAGGGTTAGGAGGGAGAGATAGATTCTACCTTGGGGACTGCTAAGAGTCCCCTATATATAGAGGTGGATGGCTGCAAAGCCGTTGTAATGGCACACCTGAGTCTGGCAGATACGAAATTCTAGGAAGTGTAACCGCCAGAGAAATAATTGCGGGAACGTGCAAAGAGACGTTGTGGCTCGTTTGAACCGGTCCTGCTTTCTCTGTGCACCCCCATTGCGAAGAGGGGGTATGTCGCAAGTAAGTTTGCCAAACGTGGTGTTTGGCTTTGGGATTGTATTGGGCCTAAAGTCCTTTTGGCTAGTCCAGAACATTATCCCCCAAGTCGTTGCTCTTGATGAAGAGTGATGACTTAAGGGCAGGCAGGATTTACTAATCATAGATGACGCATAAGGGGATTAACTTCGTTATTCAGTGGGTGAATAGGAAGAGAATGTGTGCTCGCCCATATGTTTCAAAGCTTGCTTGGCTTTCCTAGACAAAGACTGTTAGTTTTGTCGGAATTGCCTCGCAAGTTCTCCACTAGAGGAAAGGTCGAGCTGAGAAGACGTGTGAGAACGCCTTGAATGCCGGGGATCGCTTGTCTTGGGAAGCTACGTTGCCATGTGGATAGGGAAGGCGTGTGTAGGGACGCCCTCTCCCATGTCATTAGCATATCTGTTTCCTAGCCAGACAGGTTCGACGGTCAAGCGATTTATGTTCGGCATATGGATGCTCGTTTATCTCTGGTAAGATGGAAAGATTCCCATGTCAGGACGTTTGGTCGATTGTCATTTTGCAATAAATGCCCACGTCTCGAGGGAAAGATTGAGGAGACATGACCTTTGGTTTTTGAGTGACACGTATAAAGGCTACTATGGTACTTGAGTATCTAGTGCCTGAAGAGTGTTCTTGGTTTGTGTTTCCAAGGTGTCATCAGAACCGTTGATTTAATCCTGACGTTTGAGGAATTGCTTCCATGAGTCAGAGCCCTTGGATGGATGATGAAGTTTTGATCTGGACCGTGGATTTTGTCATTGGAGTGGAGAGTTGCATGCGAAAGACTGTATCGGATTGTAATTGCGTTACCTTTGAGAGGTTTATGAAGTGGATATAAATAGTTCAAACGCTTGTTTGGAACACTTTTATCATTTCACGTTTTAGAAACTCAGAAAAACTTCTAAGAGTTCTTTCAAAGACGAAGGATTTCCGGACCTTCAACTCTCACTTCAAGCCCATTTCTTCACCCACCGTAACAGGTAATGCTCTAATAACGTCCTTTCTCTTTCTTTTCATGCTTGGCTTCTGCAATTTCCTGTTTAAGAAACCGTAGAAATGCATGTTTTTAGGGTAGAAGTTACTCCGATGCGGTGGTTTCCGCCATTTGTTATGGTGGTCCTCACTGCGTGTAAAGAGTCTTAGGAGTTTTGTTGTCGGTTTTCCATATTTTGAGAGAAAACGTTGGCGACAGGCTTTAGTTTTCTAGGGTTACGCCTGGTTGTTGTCATGCACGCACATTGCGATTGCTTCCCTTGTTGGTCCTGTTTGAATTGTTGTTTTATGTCGGCAGAGTTTTTTGAAAAATTGTTTCATGCGACGATTAGACCTGTTGGTTTGAATGAGAGATGGGTGTGATCTTTGGGTCTATCCTCTCTTTGCTTTTTGCTTTCAGGTTAGATTATGGCAGACAATTCAAACAAGGATAGTGGGGTTGCACATGACCATTTTTGGGTGGGGAAGGAATCCTTGGAGGCAGTTTCGCTCTTTTCGACCGATGGGGCGACGAAGATCCCGCGCTGCTTGATTGGAAAGAAGGAAGATTGGGAGATTAACCTTCCTACCATCTCAGATAAGATCTGTTCGTGTTTTTGTGCGAGTCGTGTCCCTATGTACGAGGCTGTTTTTCAGGAAGTGGGTTTTAGGCTCCCTTTCTCTGCCTTCCAAGTGAGTGTATTTGAATGGATGGAGTTGTGCCCTTCTCAACTGAGCCAGAATTCCTTCGCCTATCTGATGGCTTTTGAATTGGTGTGTTGCTTCTTGCGCCTTCCTGCTACGAAGGAGTTATTCTTTGCCATTTTCGCTGTTCAGCGGGGATTGGACAAAAATGGCAGGCATAACTGGGTATCCTTTCGTCAGCGTAAGATGCTATTTGAGGCCTTCAATAGTGAGACCACGAAGTTCCAGAGAAGATTCTTCCTGGTCAGGCCGCGTACTGAAGTGGCACTGAGTAGTGTTATGAAAGTGGTGGAACATCCCCATGAGGATGTTGGGTTCGTGTCAACCCGTATTCCCCGCTTCCATTTCTATTGGAGTAAAGACCACTTTAAGCACGAACCTAACATGTTCAGGCATAGTTATACTGGTCTGTCCGAACGGAACAAGACGAGTTATTCTCGAATCTTGGAGTTTGTACGTTCTTTTTCTCGACCAAAGGTGGTATCTGAGGATGGCAACCCTGTTTTAGATTCGCGAGGGAATCAGGTCACTATGCCTCGTGTGATTGATACTCGTTCTTTGGTGTTTTCAAGTGATCCCAAGGAACTTCTTGGTCGGTTTAGTTTGCTGCCTTTTGTCTCTATTTGACTTATGCCTTTTACTAACGATTTGCTCGTGTTTCTTTGTGCAGGAGAGATGTCCCACATCCGTTCCTTGGTGAACAAGGCCAACCAGATGGTTATCGGTCAGAGTAGTGGCAGCCGGAAAAGAGACGAGCGACGAGAGAGGGTTGCATATGCTTGGTTCTCTGTTCGGGTGCATGATGATCCTGTGGAAAAGGAAGAGGTTCCCCTCAAACGGGAAAAGATTGTTCCGCTTTACAAGGGTAAGCAAGTTCAGCCTCAAACTCTGGCCCTTCCCTGAGACACCTCATCTGTTGGCGTGTGGTCTGAGTCTGGCAGCTTCGGTTCCCAGGCTTCTTTGTACCTGAGTGACCCTGAATTGAAGGCGATCTGTGATTTGGGGGTTACTGGTCGGACCCGGGCAGTAACGGATGGGGTCATTGGTGCTGTGAAGGCCCTGGAGATTGCCGTGTACCTGAACAATTCCTCCACTGAAGAGGTTGTTCATTCTGATGCTCTCACCCGGGAAAGAGAAGACATGGCCAAGAGGATGGTGGAGCTGGAGGCCGAGTTAGCTGCCGCGAAGAAGTTTGCTTTGGAGAAGGACAAAATGTTTTCTTTCCTGGAAGAGAAAGCAGATTCTGCGACCCGGTACTATCATGAGTTAAAGGAAGTTCGAGCTAAGTTTGATGTAGAGAAGAAAGCCCTAGAGGATGCTCTCCGTGATTCTCTCCCTAGGGAAGACGAGGCCGAGGACACAGCGATGTTGGCCCGTCCTGTGCTGGTTTACAGGATCGAGGAGTTGGAAAGGAACTTGGTGGGTGCTTCTAGCCATGGCTTTGACAATGCAGTGGACCAGCTCAAGGTGGTGAACCCAGGTGTGGAGTTCCGTGTGGACGGCATCCACTTCTTGAAGTATGTTAATAATGGGAAAATTGTTTTTTCCCAGAATGATGATGGGCATGTTTGAAACGCCCGGGCCTATACGGCCTTGTAATTTTTCAACAATCTTTGACTTGTGACTAGCCTTTGTGCCACTGACATTGTGCGGCCCTCGTGGTTGGCGCCTTTAATATAATGTTTGATGTTCTTGAGGTACAGTACTTCACCTTGATCAGGTCGCGAGAGAACTGGAGGTGCGGAGAGGGTCTCCTTGAGATGCTTCAAAGCGGCTTCGCACTCGTCAGTCCATTCGAACTTCGTCTCCTTCCTCAATAGTTTGAAGAAAGGGAGAGTATGTTGAGCGGATTTAGCCATGAATCTTGAGAGAGTAGTTAACATGTCGTTGAGTGTTTGGATGCACTTTTTAGAGTGGGGCGTAGGAAGCTTTGTAAATGCTTGGCATTTATTCGGGTTCGCTTCGATTCCTCTTTCTATTAAGTAGAAACCAAGGAACTTACCCGCTTGAACTCCGAAAGTGCATTTTTCTAGGTTGAGTCGCATGTTGTACTTCCGGGTTTGTTCGAACACTCTCTTGAGATGGGCGGCATGATCAACCTCTTGCTGGGATTTGACAATCATGTCGTTCATGTAGACTTCAAGAATGTCGCTCAGATGTTCCTTGTCGTAGACTTTGTTCATCATTCGTTGATAAGTAGCCCCCTCATTTCGTAGACCGAAGAGCATTACGTTGTAGTAATAGTTCCCTGATTCAGTCATGAAGCCAGTTTCCTTTTAATTTTCCTCAGCTATGGGTATCTGGTTGTAACCAGAATAGGCGTCCATGAAGGATAAAATTTTGTAGCCGGAGAAATTATCTATGAGTTTATCTATGTTAGGAAGAGGATATGTGTCTTTAGGGCAGACCCTATTAAGATCGGTATAATCAACACACATACGTCATTTTCCATTAGATTTCCTGACAAGTACAACATTGGAGGACCATGTAGTGTATTTGGCCTCAAAAATAAAATTTGCCTCTAGGAGGTCTTTTACAGCTTTCTCTGCAGCCTCTGACTTTTTAGGAGACTGCTTTCTACGTCACTAGGCTACAATGCTAACACCAGGGTCAACTGTCAGCTAGTGACAGGCGACGCTCGGGTCGATTTCGGGCATGTCGACTACACTCTAGGCAAATAGGTCAGCATTTTCCCTTAAACAGGCAACCAACTGTGCTTTGACAAGTTCAGGAAGATCCTTGCCGATCTTAAGTTCTTCGAGGGGTCATTTCCAAAAGGAACCAACTCGAATTCTCCATCAGGAATAGGTCTAATAAGTTTCGCGTGGAGCGGATCCTTCTTTTCCCACTTTTGTTCCTTGAGGTCCTCCTTGGTGAACTTGGGGTCAAGTTTGACCAAGTTTGCATCCAGAATGCTCACAGCAACTTTCCCCTTGTCATTAGCGGGTTTGCTAGACTCAGAAACCGAGTTCTTGGTTTTGTTTGCCTGAAGGAAACATCTTTTTGCAGCTTCGATGTCTCTGTTCAGGGAGGCGATGATGCTATCCTTTGCATGGTATTTCAACTTCAGATGAACGGTTGAACATGCAGTGCCCAGCTGGGCAAGTCTGGTCCCCCTATAATGCAATTATAAAGAGAAGGACAGTCAATCACCAGGAATGGGATCTTTGTTGTTTTCTTGGCATCCATTTCGCCGAAGGTGACCAGAAATTCTACGTAGCCCCAAGGTTGAGTAGAGGAGTCGTTGAAACCGTAGAGTTCGTTTTCGACGTATGGAGAAAGGTTTTTCTCCGTCAGCTGGAGAGTTTTGAACATATTGGTGTACATGATGTCGCACGAGGCCCTTGTGTCAATCAGGACTCGACAGACGTCAGTATTGGCCATCGATGCTCGCACCAGGCAGTTTAGATTCGTAGAATTCCAAGGTTGGTCTTCCTCCGATGTTGGAATCGGAAGGGACCTGCAAATTGACGCTCATGAGCTCTTCAAATTTTCTTTTCATGCTTCCTATGGAGATGTTCAGTGTTCCTGCCGTGATGACACTAGTGGAGGGGAATTGTTCGCAGGTGCATGAGTAGGGTATGATTTCCACATTGTCAGGGAAATCGTCCAAATGTTCCACGGACATAGAAACTATCTTGTCTACTTTGTTGCCATCAGCGATAAGCTCAATGGTCTTTCTTTTCGACTCAGAGTTCTTGACGAACTGTTTGAGCCATCCTCGTTGGATGAGGAGTTCGATAGCATCTTTCAAGTGGATGTAATCGTCAGTAACGTGCCCGTGGCACTTGTGGAATCGACAATATTTAGTTTTGTCGACCCCTTTCCTCTCCTGCGAAGGAGCCTTTGGTGGCTTGACGCCAGCTTCCGTCAGATCGGCTATTGCGATCTCGGCGAGGATCTTTTCCCTGGACATGGCCAAGGGTGTGTACTTGGTGAAGCGATCGTTAGGTCCTTTGCCTTCACGAGATACTTCGCCTTCCTTCCTTTTCCCATGGAAGGGCTTTTTGGAGGATTCAACACCAGGCTCCTCCTTCCTGGATTTGTTGAGGTTGTCCGCGTACAGCTCTTCTTCATACCTGATGTAGATCTTTGCGATCGCTAGGAACTTGTTGAGAGGCCTTGGACGACCCATGCGGATAGCCTTCTTGACGTTTGTGCCCTCGCGCAGATCTTTGGCAATGAGGTACCACTTCATTGTTTCGTCAGCACCCCTTACCTGCACAGCTTCTTCGTTGAAACTTTAAATGTAGTCTCGAAGAGGTTCGCTCTTTCCTTGAACAATGGCTTCAAGGGATGCCACCGTCTTTGGTTGCGTCCTTGAAGCGGTGAAGTGGGTTGTGAACTCGTCGCAGAGGTTGCTCCATGAGTCCATAGAGCTTCTCCATAAGTTCTTGAACCACGTAACGGCTCCTCGTCGTGGTGCAGTGACGAAGAGCTTTCACTTTACGGCGCCTTGCACCGATCGGTACGTGAGAACTGCCTCAATAATCTCGATGTGCTCATCTAGATCTGTTGTCCCGTCGTACGGATCCATTTGAGGAGGCTTTTCTAGTCTGCGGGGAATAGGAGCTTCCCGGATGCGCCGTGTGAACGGACCGTAAGCATTACAGTCATTCTGGGCATCGTGGCTGTCCTTGGAGATAGAAGGGGACCAAGAACGCCTGTTGCGTCTTGGTGGGGATCTCCTTTGAGGGGATCGTCTTGGTGATCTCCTTCTGGCCGATCTCCTGGTGTAGCTTGGAGATTTGTTGCTTACTAAGTGCCGAGGGGATTTGGAACGTGAGTGGCGAGGGCTCCTCCTTCTTTTGTTAGGTGTTGGGGAAGGAGTCTGTTTCGTTCGGACTATTGGGTGCGCTTGCTCCGGAGCCATCAGGCGTCGGTTCTGTTCCTCGATTAACAACGTCTGTCGTCAGGCGTCACTGAACCGTGCGGAGCAAATTACTAACAAGGGCACCAGTCGGTGTGGCATCTTCTGGCGTCACTGTAGGTCGTGGGGGACTCTGCAGGGGCCTTTCTTGGAGAGGAACTATTTGTACAGGTTCCTCTCTAGGTGTACCCACAGGAGAAGGTGAAGATGTCATACCAACGCGTTGAGGAATACGAACTTCACTTCGTAGCTGTGAGTTGGCACTGTTGACAGCCATGGTAAATTGTTTGGAAAGCTTTGGTTTTTAGTAAGGTAAAAATGGGGAGAGCTTGTATTTCCCATAGACGGCGCCACTGATCGTACCTGATCAGAAGTTGACTGTCGGTGCTTTGAATGTGGTGGTTGGAATGGTGGTAGAAGGCGTTAAGAATGTTTCTTGGAACGGCGGGGGGTGTGTACCTGCAGGCACTCCAACACTCAAGTCAGTAGAGATCAGAGAGTGAGGGTTAGGAGGGAGAGATAGATTCTACCTTGGGGACTGCTGAGATTCCCCTATATATAGAGGTGGAGGGCTGCAGAGCCGTTGTAATGGCACACCTGGGTTTGGCGATTACGAAATCGTGGGAAGTGTAACCGCTGGAGAAATAATTGCGGGAACGTGCAAAGAGACGTTGTGGCTCGTTTGAACCAGTACTGCTTGCTCTGTGCACCCCACTAACAGAGAGGGGGTATGTCGCAAGTAAGTTTGCCAAACGTGGTGTTTGGGCTTGAGATTGTATTGGGCCTAAGCAAATGGGCATAAAGTCCTTTTGGCCAGTCCAGAACATGTACCATTATTAGTTTATTCTAAAACCTCTTTAATGTTAATAAGTATGTATTTGTTAGTATAAATGTTGGAGAGAAATTCTATCAAAGCAATTGATGTATATAATTATAGTAATGATTTGAAATGCAGCCTATGAGTAATATGCTCACAGTGAATTATAGAAAATCGCAGAAAAATGGAAATGAGTAACATGCTCATAGAAAAAAGAAATAAAGAAATAAATAATAAAATTGAGAAAATCTTCGTTTGCTACAACGAAGAGATAATGTAGCCTATGAGGTACAGCTCATAGTAACAAATTGAGAAGAAAAAAAACTCTGTTTGCTACAACGAAGAGATAATGTAGCCTATGTGGTACGACTCATAGTAACAAATGCGAAAACTCTGTTTGCTACAACGAAGAGATAATATAGCCTATAAGGTACGGCTCATAGTAACAAATTGTGAAAAACTCTATTTGCCACAACGAAGAGATAATGTGGTCCAAATGCACAGTAAAATATATAGTTAATGATATGAAATTTTAAGTCAAAGAATTATTTGGTTATTATTTGAAAAACTTATATTTTTCAATTATGGAACCAAGGAAAATTTTTAAGGACCCTCTAACATGAATACTAACATAGATAAAGCATATTAAGATGAAAGTTATGTTTAGAATGAATTAGCTACGAAGCATTATTTCATTGGGCATTTTACCAATCGTTGGAAATGAGGAATTTTAGTTATGGAACTCCGGTTTAGTTAGCCGAAACTAGTTGTTATCAGAAAAGAATCAGAGACATGCTCAGATAAGTATGTCAAAGTATAAGTTATACCAGAATACGATATATTGGATATATGATTGTGATTATTATTATGATTATTGTGATTATGCTTATGATTAAAGTTATGAGAGTGACTATGTTTATGATATAATCAAAATAGTATTCAGACATCGATTCTAGCTATCCCCTGATTGCTCAGTTATGCATAATGAAATCATATAAACCCGAAATGGGTTGAGTTTAGTAACAGATGGTGATCCTAGGTTCCCCGAGATTGCCTACATCCTAAGATAGGTGAAACTCACTGAGACATCATGTCACACCCCAATCCCTTTTATTTTATTTTAGATGCACAAGTGGCGCGCAAGCAGGATAGATCATGAGGAGGTAGCAGAAGAAGCTGAATGATTATGGTTACTAGTCTTGTATCAGTCTATGATTTATCACTTATATGTAATTTGTACACGCTAGTGGTACTATTCCAGAGGTATCAGACGAGTAATTCTATAATTTGTTCAGAGAAATTTTTAATTATTGTAATTTTAATGTATCTAGTGCCAAGTTTAACGCACATGCTAGATATCCTAGGTAATTTCTAGTATGGGTGTTACAGAATGTTAATGAAATCATGTGAAGTTTGCTTGAGAGGCAAGCAAAGTAGGCTACCATTTGTCTCTGAGAAGCTTGAGTGATCAAAAGCTACATTAGAAATCATACATTCTGATATATATATATATATATATATATATATATATATATATATATATATATATATATATTGTAAACTT
>Ga0228711_1004336_pt1 | contig 21849 bp, 10 predicted proteins | sample MedpolnodulmetaG_2_FD_177996 | JGI IMG/M metagenome (GOLD analysis project Ga0228711, IMG submission 177996) | Root nodule microbial communities from Medicago polymorpha collected in Santa Monica, California, United States - brown nodules | ecosystem: Host-associated > Plants > Roots > Nodule...
AAGAGGTTGCCTACCGTAGCCTTTGCCATTCAACTTGTAGATAAATTTTACATGTCCAAATTAGTTTTGGTAAAAAAAAAAAGAACATTGGTTTCAATTTTTGTGAATGAATAAATAAATAAAAAAGAAAAGTAGACCCAACTATCAAGTGAATAAAAAGCAAAGGAACAACCGTTAAATTCATGTGAATTCATTCTGTGAATTTACCAATAATCCCTTATTTATTTATAGGTTAATAACATGGGTTATATAAACAAACGATTTGTTGAGAGTGCTAGCAAAGTGGGACTAAGAATGTATTTCAGATGAGATGTGGTAGGATTCATGGTATATAAATGCTTCTGACTCTGCTATTCCAGTTTTCTAATAAATCTGGTGGTTAATCTCACTTCACGCGGAATCCTTTGATGCTTGATAAATAGGGTGTATATTGATTTTCTGGTTCAGAAATAAGAAGAACTGGATATACACTTTAAAAAAACCTTATGTTCTGCTTTGGTTCATCAACCCTCATATATTGTGATGCATTCAATAAACCCTTTCAATCTATTCGGATTATATTATAACCCCTTTAATATCTTAACAGAAGTTATAAATCTAGATGAATTAAGCAAGTGGTTGTTTCTGGCTAGATTAGTTTATCCTTAGAGACAGCAATGCACAATTCAGAATTTAATAGATTTAGAATTTTCATCAAGTGTTTCTTAAACTTGAATTTCAGTCTATGAATTTCTGTTTCTGGAGTCTATGAATTCAATGGATTTAGTACTTGAAATTTAAAGTAGTTGCACTTGAAATTGGTGGTTACCTAGAAAATTTAGGGGATCATAATTTAGTTAGTGATTTCTGAGATAAATGAGTGTGCTAATGTGTGTTCTATTTTTGCCATAATTCATAAAAAGTCCAATGAAAATTGGTGTTCTGTTTTTGTCACAGACAAGTCGACAATGGTAGAAATTTTAAACAATGAATGAATAAAATCTAACCACATACGTGAGTGTCCTATCAGTGTCGAAATACACAAGACACGCCTTCCATCACAATTGTTGATGCTACAAAGTTTCAAATGAGGTTATGTAATTTCTTCTCAATATCCAATTTTAAGAAATCAGAATATCCCTAGTGATTTCGAAACCTATTCGTCTAGTTATCTATTGTTCAACTCCTAGTTCTCTTCGTCAAATCAGTCCTCTAATTTATCACATAAGCAAATTTGCATAATTACAATTTATTCATTTATTTTGCATATTTTGTTCATTTATTTGCATCATGTTATTCATGTTGATCATAAAAGTTAGATTGAGGGTGACCAAGTAATAAACACTCAAATAAGACAAGCAATACAATACTTGCTAGGAAATGCACTATCTAACTATCACATTGGAAAAGTGACTGGCACAAATCCTCTCAAAAGATACATACATACAAAACAAAAGAGGGCCCACAAAAGTTTTAAATTCATTCATGGTTGAAATTCTGATTTGAATTTAAAATAAGAAATAGGCTTCCCTGCACGTCCTCCTCAGTATCAGTCCTCATGCTTACGTACGTCTATCGCTTTGTTCTCCCACACTTGTATAGCTGCATGCTCTTTGCATTTACTTGTTTATGTGATCCTTAATTAATTAAGAGTGTAACTAATAAAGTAATAATTATCTACTGCTATATTTACATCAAGCCAAACTCGAAGTACTTCTTTAAGTGATCAAAATCGACGTACGTGGATATAATTTGAATTAATCAATGATATCATTTTTTTTTTACAAGAGAGGATCAAAGCTCAAAAGAGAAAACTAAACAAGTAAACGAACATTTCTAGTCATACAAGCACTAGAGATGTCATCAAAGATGAGACTATTGAGCTCACTAGGAGGGGTCTCCAAAAGAATAAAATTTCAAAAATCCATGGTAAGGTTGAAGTTGGCAAGCCAATTACGATTCAAAATACTTAGAATACGCCCAATGAGCACAAGGGTTGTCCCATTCATCTTGCAATTATTTGTTATCATGTCAATAAGCAGCTTTGAATCACTTTCAACGCAAAGCTGAGAAATATCATCCCTCCATGCCAACTCCAGACCAAGGTACATACCCCACATCTCTGCATGAAGAGCATCACAAGCGCCAATCTTGCGGACAAAACTTTTGATCCATCTACCATTAGCATCCTGAAGTAGGCCTCTAGAACCCGAGCGATCTCCATTCTCTTTGCATGCTCTGTCACAATTGAGTTTGATCCATCCCTCTTGGGGATATTTTCAGCCAATATAAATTGTTTCGGTGTGTCGAAGATCCATTTGAAAATGATTAAGAGTACACTCTTCAATATCACTAGTAAACTTTTGGATAATACTTGTGGAATTCCCCGGTCTCTAAAAATTTCCGTCATCTTGTTTCAGTGTGATATCCTACGTTTTTACTATACAAGATAGTAAAAAAACAACGATATAGCATCAAGGTTGAAATCTATCTACTAGACTACTACCTAGCTCTCTCAAACCAATAAAAGGCTTTAGAATGTTTGCAAGTTGACTTTTGAGGAGTTTTAAACTGAAACGTTTTTGAGGGTGTCTATATCTTGTCATTTATAATTGAAAGAATGACATAATATATATCTCCCAATATTGCAATCACTTTTCTAACATTTTATAATTTCTTTAATTTATAAATAAAAAGAATAAATCTTCCCCAACCATATTCCCTCAAAAACCCAACTCCCAAAATAGCCATACAGCACAATATCCCTCCTATGGAAGTGAGATGAATATCCATATATACACATTTTTAGTTTAATTAATTCTACAGAAATAAAGTCAATATATATGGGCCACAGCCCCTCTAAATTTCTCTTATCCACTTTTCATCTATTGGAGATCACTCTTCGTAACTTTCTCACTCTATTTTTAATCTAAATAAGTAGTTTTTTTTACATAGATTTGATTTTTATTTCATTTTATTGATGATTTTGTAGCATGAATGTCGTTGTTTTGTTCTCTCTATCTTAAACTATTAACTTGAGTGTTCTAAGTTTGTTTACATATTCATCATTTTTGTTTTCATGTTGAATTTGAATTATTTTCTATGTATTTTTATAAATTTAAATAAATGAATAATGTTGTTTTTTAGTAAATAAAAAGTTTATAGCAGTAAAAAATTATCGTAGTAAAACAAAATATTATAGAGGATATATGACATGCGATCCACGTCTTATAATATTTTCTTTATTTCTCTGTCTATAATTATTACTACTTGGAAGAAATCACCCTCAAAATTCATGAAGTGAATCAAACAACTAGCTGAGCACCATTAGTACCCCGTCATGTAATTCAACGAAAACTGTGATTTTGATTTCACACTATCTTAATCTTTTGCATATAAAGGTGAACAATGTTTATTCTGAAACTTTTTCAGATACTACCATTATTTAATATCATATCATCATTTTTATATTTAATTAGTTTAAAATCATTAATTTTCTTAAAGTTGCATCTAACAAAATTTTACATTTAAAAAAAAAATCCTACAAAAATAAAAGGTTAGAGCACTTCCATAAATATTACCTTTTCATTCACATTCACAAAATATTATATTGTTCAAAACTTTCGATATCAAAGACACTTTTACTTCACAACAATGATTTGTATACACATTATATTTCCCAACACTCACTTAACATTCCCCTTTATGTCCACCTAATTTTTTTCTTTACTTAATATGCAAATTAATATTAGAAAGCAAATGCAAAACCCTTGAATGATAATAGAAAAATGAATTTAATTAATATACTCTATCGGTGTATAATTATTTTATATATATTCGATGATGTATTGTCACGTCAATTATTGAATAGAAAAACACATAAATTATCGTTTTAATTAATTAACGTAACAACACATTATCAAGTACATGCGTAAAATATTTATACACCGAAAAATATATTAATTAAACTCTAAAAATTAATCATAATCATACAATTTCCCACGTCAACATTGAACCCCAACCGTTTATACTTTTCACTTTGTTTGCGGTTTAAGTTTATTTATTTATTAAGAAAAATTATCATCAAACACAGCCGAAAACACAACCACTAATGACAACGACCACAAAAATATATCATTTCACATATATAGCATTCTATCAAATCAACAAAAGTATATCGACATACAAACTTTACCTAATCTCCTCACACATTCTTTTTTCTTCCTTTTATTTTACATGTTCTTCCCAAACATCAATAATAATAAGAAAAAGTAAAATAACAAGTCCCTCCCAAAAGCTCTTCATACACTTCACACCATTTCTTGTTGAAACTAAGAGTATTTTGGACTTTACCAAATTTAGTTTTGTTGCTTCATAGAGGGCACACAACACGCTTAGCTGGAACTGCAATGAGTCGACTTGCTCTCGGAGCAGTGAGTCCAAAAACATCACTTGTATCCATCTCACTAGCCTTCATCCCACTCGGCAACTCCCAAGTAAAGCAATGAAGTAAATGGGCCAAAGCTAAATCCAAAGCATAAAGGCCAAATTGCATCCCGGGGCAAGACCTTCGACCTGATCCGAATGGAATAAACTCAAAATGACTTCCTTTAAAATCGGGTGCACATGAATCCAAAAACCGCGAAGGCCTAAACTCTTCCGGATCTTCCCACAAGTCTTTGTCTCTGCCTATAGCCCACACATTTATCATCACGCGTGAGCCCTTAGGAACAAAATAACCACCAACTGTCGCGTCCTCCGCGGTTTCGTGGAGGAGAAGGGGGATGGGAGGGTGGAGACGCAACGTCTCCTTGACGGCACACTTTAGATAAATGAGTTTCTCGATGTCTGATTCCTCCACGCGCCGGTCTAGGCCTACCACAGTAGCGAGTTCTTGTTGCACACGCTTTAGTTCTTCTGGATTTCTCATTAGCTCCGACATTGCCCATTCCATTGCTGATGCTACCGTTTCTGTTCCTCCGAACATCACATCCTGTGTTGTTGCAACGTTGTCAATTGTCAATTATTTTATATATCTTTGTTTTAAGGTTATTGTTAAAGTAGTAACGTTTTTCTTTATAAACAAAAAGTAATAATGTTTTTGTTTTTGTTTTTGTGTTTCACATTTATTAAAATGGAAATAATTTAATTTATATACAGGATGAATAATTTGTAAATAATTTTTAGACTATCAATCATGACGGTTAGATCACTACCTTATTTTATCTTCTTTTTTTTGTGTGGTCAAGCTCCCTTATTTTATCTCTATTAACCATGTTTAAAGTCGTACACGTAAATGATTATGCTGTGCTTGAGAATGAAAATATTTTACAAAAATATAGATAGTGCTTATGAAAATTAAACTCAAATGGAAAATGAAATGTGGTACTAGTATTTGATATGGATTGGGAGAAAATTGAGATTAACACTAACCCACTGAAGTGACACAATGGGAATTCTTATCTTTGAGGGTTCAATTCACACCATTTATTTTTTCTATTATTGACATGAAAGATGTAATCCGAAATATTTGTTGCTGAAAAATGACAATTAATTGAATAGACCGGGTGATCTATGTCTGTTTCTAATATTCTACGTCAAATGTTCCTTCAAAAAAAAAAAAAATCTATGTCAAATGTGATACTTAGTGCTTTTTTATTTTGTTTATAAAAAAATACTTTTTAGATTTCGGTATCTCCTTAGTGCGTTTTTTATAAACAAATGAACCGAGAGCAATTTCCTTTTTCATAAAAATAATTTAACTTCAATACTTCTTAGACAATAAAATTATCATTATTGTCTTTTCTTTTGGTAACAATTATCTTAAGTGTCAAAATTGCTTGAGCCTAATTTTATGAGAAAACTATTTTATACTATTTTGCATCTGGTTTTACTGAAGAACAAGGAATTACACCTAAATAACTTGATCCCATTTTCAATTTATATAATTCAATATATCATTATTTTGTTAATCATTGAATTCAAACTTGAAAATTACAGTTGTGTGTAAGTTTGATGTGGTGTTTACCATTTTCTCTACCTATTAAAAAAAATCCCATCGGGAAAAAAGCTCTGTGTGATTTTTTTGCTTAAAATGTGATATTTTTAGAGTAACGTTTTTTTTTATCATGAAAAGGTTTGTGTATCATACTAAAATAAAAAAATTATCCACATGAATATATATTGTATTGTAATGCATGGCTATAAGATGGTTTGATCCCGACTCCCTGTATATACTAACAATATATTACTTAACAATTTTTTTTGTTGAAAAGAATATATTATTAACAATATTAACATTTGTTTGTTTTAAAAATATACTAGCAACGTATGTTAAATCGTGTGAAGCAAAAATACCTGAAATTACCTTTTCATTCATTTATCCTTTTTGTTGACATTCTAATTAAAATATATATATCACTAAGACTAGATCTCATTGAAATAACACTTTCTTGATTCCGACAAATTGGTTTGGTAGCATTGTATTAAAAAAATTGGTTTGGTGGTAGAAAAGTTGATTATGATTTCATTATCCCTGATTAGAGGGTTAATCACCACAAATATACTTAATTATTTATTACACGTTTGAATTTTTTATTCAAGTTTTTTTTGTTGTCGAAGAAACAAGCTAATTTTTTTGCAGATCTACTTACGGAACCAACCCTCCATAAAATAAGTTATTCACACAATTGTATTACTGCCTTTGTTGTATATATATTATAACACGTAGTTTCATCAAATTGTTTATGAATTTTTCTAAGAAAAACTTTTTTTTTCCGAAAGATTTATAAGAAAAACTTAAACGTTACACCATCAAGTTCTTTTTATAAGAGATGAATGAGTCAATAGAAGTTGATGTATTTAGTTTATAATATGAATTAAATACATCAACTTTTATTGGGCCAAATAATTTTTAAAAAAAGGAAGAAAATACATAACAAGAAAACAGAAGGAATGGTTTTGTTTCAGTTCAAATCGAACACAAGTTTTTTAAAAAATAAAATAAAATTCTGCATAACCTTTTCACTTTTAATCAATTAATTAACTGCACGTACCATGTATATAAAGAAAATTAAACCTAGGTTACTTATAAAAATCTAATTAAGAAAACAATATGACGTGAGTATGACGTAAACATTTAAGTGGAAATACTACATAGTACTATAGTTTTCCTTTTATTTTTATTTTTTAAAAATACTACTACGGATATTGCATATTATATGCAGGGGCTGGGATTCGAACCCCAGACACTCCACTTTTCCACAGTTAAATTGTGTGAATACTTGACAAAAAAAAAAAAATACTACTACGTAAGTATAGGTTTTCTTTTTTTTAAAGTAATTAAGCTACATAGTATTTTTTTTAGGGGAGCTAAATAGTATAGTTTTTTTTTTAAGGGAGCTACATAGTATAGTGATCAAGTATAGCCGTCAAATTTGTCAAAAAAAAAAAGTATAGCCGTCAAATATATTTAAGTGTAAATAAAATTCAGTCAAGTGTAAATTATTATTTGGATCATAGTATAGCCGTCAATTTGGTGGCCTGGGGATTTTGACAAAAGTTAAATATTCCCATCATGTTATTTGGAACGTGGTGGTTTTGGTCATTTGAAAAGAACGAAATCGTCACATTTTTTAGAATAAAGAGGAGAACATTCAAGCATTGTGTGAAAGGGTTAAACTTCTATCTTTTTGATGGTTAAAGTCGAAATATATTAGTTTCGATTATGATTACCAATTTTGGAGGCTCAATCCTATTTTTTGTGTTTCAGCTGTCGATGTAATGTTTCTTGTGTCTGTCTGTTTCTTTTCTTCCGGTTTGTACAATATTTTGACTGTGTGTTGTTTTTTTGTTAATATATCATTCTTTGGCCTTTTAAAAAAAAGTGTAAATTATTATTATTACTTTTTTTTTTATCGTCACTTATAAATATGTATTTCCTTCAATTTAGCCTCCCCAGTTATTTATTCTCATCTTGAATGTTCACCCAAAAATAAATTATTTAGTAATTATGTGTGGTTGAAAATGCAAAAACCTAATTAAAAAAATAGATCCATACCATGATAATGGCTTTGATGTTATCTCTGGTGAGTTTGATGGAGTTATGAAGATCATCCGATTCATTATCAACTTTAGCTTCATCACTGTAAAAAGCCAGCAATTCATCAACCATATCACTATCTTCATCACCACAATCATCACTCACGTTCCTCTTCTTCTCCACATGTTCATCAAAAATCTTATCAATAAAACCATCCAACGCACCACGAGCCTTAACAAGCCTATCATTAAAACCTTGAGGATCAACCCATTTCAAACAAGGTACAAAATCGGCAATATTAAAAGCACCAAACAATTTCGAAAACTCTTGAAGTATCGAAATGAACTCATCTTGTCCTTCTTTCGAACACGACCCAAAAGCCGCGCGATAGATAATATTTTTTGTCAAATTAAAAACCAACTCACCAATGTTAACAGACTTTCCCAAGTTGTTGTTAACGTTGGTGATAACAACTTCAACTTCATCTTTAACGGATTGCCATGACTCAGCACGTTTGCGGCTAAAGAGTTTCATGACACAAAGTTTTCGCATCTGACGCCAAAAGGGACCGTAGTGAGCGAACGCCATGTCAGCACGGTTATAAGTAAGGTAACTTATGGCTACGGTCGCTGGCCGATTTGAAAAGACGCTGTCGTGTAATTGTAACACTTCACGCGCTGCTTCGGCGTTTGAAATTGCCACCATGTGGATAAACCCCATGCGGAGGTGCAAAACCCCGCCATATTGTTTTGCTAAATTTGCTAAGCCTCTATGTGTGAGTTTGTCCAACATGTTCATGTTGCCTATTAAGGGTAACCCTTTTGGTCCAGGTGGATATGGTGCTCTTTTACGAAATTTTGATGCTAAATTTAGTAGTAGAAACAAAGTGAGTGGGAGAACTAAAAATAGAGTTGTTTGGAATTGTCCCAGTGTTGGTAAATCCATGTTAACTTGTGGGTTTCTATTTTTGGTTTCTCTAATAGGTTTTTGGATAGAATATAGAGAGTGGAGATTCTTATTGATTACTTGGTATGAAAGAAATGTGTGTGTTGTTGTTGGGTGATGAGAGTTGATGTGAGATTGCAACTCTAAGGGTTGCTGAATTGTGAGAGATATTATGGGGTCGTATATATAGTTGCTTGAAGAGTGTAAACCTTGGTTAAGAAAAATATATGTATCAATAGATTATATATAATGCAAGTGGACGCAACTAATAAAGCATTTGAGGAAAAAACGTAAGATTGAGATTTGAGGATAGAATAGATATTTAACACACGTTTGATATGCTTGATAATTGGAATTCAGTTTATATGCACTCGGTAAGACTATAACATTACTACGATTGTTGAGGTAATGAACATTGGAAAATTTGTGGACATTGAACATTGCTACGGGGTATGTAACTTCTTCATGTTTGTGAGGCATATGAGAATTCTCTTGTAATGGATTGAGTATTTTATTTTTTGGTTTACCATGATACCAGTACAAATCCTTAAAAAAAAATGAAACTAGCAGAAAGTTTTCACCGTCCGCTAAGTAGTGACTAATCTGCAACAAACCAATGGAACGTATAAGGTATGTTATCTCCTTTCACTTAAGAGTCCGAAATAGAACCACATATTTAAGTAAGTCCAAATCTCTTGCAAATCCGTGGTTTGAGTATCTTTAGTACCCACTATTTTAATAAATTTTAGTTATCAAAAAAGAACTATTGCTACGATTGCAAAGATGGGAACTAGTAGAATAAAATTTATGGCACATGCTAATATAACGAAGAGGATAATGTTTTCTTTTAAATAAAATAAAGAAAAGCACGACAACCTAATTAAAAGAAACAAAAAGTGAAATTTCCATTAACTACAATTAGTAGAATATATATGAAAAGTTTTTAAAAGAAGTATACAAAATAAAAGTGAGAATCACTATCAACTATAATTAGTAGAATACATATAATTAAAAACAAATGTGAGAATCATGTGTGAGATTCATCCCCTAAAAAAATGTGAGAATCATGAGTGAGATATCAATTTATCCCCTTTATTTACAAACTTGATAAATTGAAATCATATGTCAAATTTAATAAATGACACATCTGATAATTTTTTTTATGGCATAGCTATATTATAAAATATACACCATGTACGACATACATCAAAATCTAACGTTTTAATTATTATTGTTTTATTATTAAATGTCTTAATTTTGATATATCTCATTGAAATATCAAATGAATTTTTTATAGGCAAATAATAGTAATGTTAGTAGTTGGGGATGAGCAAATTTGTTTTCATAATTGAGTTTATTGGAAACAACTGTGAGATAGTTGGGTCAACTTCAGATAATATGAAAATTGTTGATGCTCTTCTAGGGTTTGGCCGCGTAAACTAGGGTTTCTGTGTGTACCAGTTTTTTTGGGCCGCAACCACTATCATTGGGCGGTAGCCGCCATTGGCGTGAGTTTGTTTGCTTTTGGTTAGGGTTTAACTTTACATAGACGTGTCTTGAACAATATAAATGGCCAATTGTGCCCTTGCTTTTGTCACACAATAATTCCCACGCAAATAACCAACATTAACCCTAATCACTTTTATCTCCCTATTTTTCCTTTTAACCATGGAAACCAGTCTTGAAGGTCTAACCCTTGAGGATGGTGGCATGACTCTGAATTTGGAGGCTGATGCAACAAACACCACAACCCTTGAGCACGGTCTGATTGGTAGAGTGTTAACGAACAAGGAATTCAAGGTTTAGGAAAATTAAATTCTGCTTATGTTTATGAATACAACTCACATTCCTTAAAAGGAATTCAAGATGATCAAACATCTTTAGACGAATGGTACCCATACCTTGGACCTTGCAAGATGTGTTGTTTTCGGGGTGAACGTCTCCACATATATACCTTCGACACCAAACTATTAAAATACTCTTTTTTTTAGACACATGTGATAAGAGCAACCCGAGCCCAAGACCCAACTCTTTTCCAGTTCTTAACTGTGACTACTAGTGCACTCGCACTCTCATAACCATCTTCTGAGGCAACCACAACTTGAATGGAAGATTTGCTATTTTCCATCTTTTTGAAACTATGAATCTTTCCCCAAAATGCCCATCTTTCTAGAGCCATGAATCTTTCCCCAAAATGCACCAACCATTTTCCAAGAGTCCACTCTTTTGGTTCTCTAAGGTTAACATCTTGACCCTTTGAATCTAACCCTAAAACCCTAAACCTTAAACCTCTAAGTTCCCTAAAAATTTCGTCATTTGGTTACATGAGATTCTGAAAATACTTCAACAAATGGATCAAAGACTACTTATGCAGTGTCGTGATCCCGAACAAATCGCGCCAAGATCTCAAGGAAATACACAATATTGTTGTTGTTAGCTTGCACAATTGCATAACGACTTAACCCAATTACGTTGCAATTTTTTATGAACCAAACAATTCTTCCAACAACATCAATCGCGACAAGAATATTGCTTGCGATCGTGTCACGATTTTGAAGAATTATTGGCATCACAATTTTTTTAACTAATTTGACACATCATTTTTGAGTTTGGTGTAGTCGAATCATTATTGTATATACTACATACCGACTCAAATGCACATATTTTTTGTTTGTCAAGTATCCTAGTGCCGGAACTAACACATTTTAAATGTGAAGAAATGAGATGTTCGAGGTTCAAACCCCAACCTTATATATATTACGCATTATTTATACCAACTAAGTTAAACTCAATAACCCTTGAATGCAGTCTTTATTAAAAGGAAACTGCACAATTACCTTTTTATTTGTTTTCTTAAAGCATATAATATTATAATCTGCTCACGTAAAAAAGACAAGCTGTCGTTTTGCCGTTTTGCTTAATTGCAAGTTACTTAGTATTTGTCACTCTCAATGCAACAATTCATGCATTTGCGTAAGTTAATTAGCATTTTGCTGGAGGTTACGACTTGATCTGTTCTCTGCACAAGTAGTGGTTCGCCGGTCCTTCTTTATGCATTGTTATTATATTTATTATTTATTCAAGATTATACAAAAAAATGTATATTGCCAACAATATAAAAAACTTTTACACGTATTTTTTTTTTTTGGTATAACTTTTACACGTATTTAATAATGTATTAACACATCATTTAATGAATTAAAAATATATAATTTTTTCATATCTCAGTAATTAATTTCACAACACACCATTAAATAAATGTTTAAAATTTTGTTACAATAACAATGTATATATATTAAGCTAAAAATAATAAAAGATTAGTGTGATACCTCTATTTTGAAAGGTAGAGTGATACCTCTTTGTCGCTCAATAGTTTATTTATTTAATCAGGAATCAACAAAAGTGGGGTAGCACTTATGTGACATAGAATTGATGACATTGGTCAATCACAATGTCACGATCCTTGTGAAAGAGAGGGAAAAAAGTCACTTGTGACATTGTGGTTGATCAATGTCATCAATTCTATGTCACGCAAGGACTACCCTTTTGTGTGCGCTAGCAAGTAAGATTGAACACTCACAACAAGCACTCTGTTTTGATTAAGAATTAAGAAACAAGAAAATAATAATTGAGAAGAAAAACCGTAGCTAATAAAAGTGTTTATTTCTATATATTGATACTATAAAATTATTTTACACGTGTATTCAATGAATATGATAAATAATTAGTTTTTGAACATATTAAATGACGTAGACAATACATTTTTTGATATATGTGTAAAATATTTTTATATTGACAGCACATATAAACTAAATCATTGATAAAATGTTGAATAAACCAAAAGTCATAAATATTAATAAAGAAAAAAATTATACTGAACTGCACTAATTCTAATTCTCTCGTTCTTTAGGAGAATGATACATAATCAAGTGTAAAGTTTAATCAATGATTTTTTTTTTGCCAAAAATTGACCCAGTATTTATAAACAATTCGTTATTAATTAAAATTCGACAATCATTTGATCTTAATCACATGATTGTTTGGGGGTTTGTATAGCTCAATTGAGTTGAGTTATGGGTTATGAGTTGAAGGTTCAGCGTTCTAGTCATGGCAAGAAGAAAAAACTAGCTTGATTGTTTGTGGTATATTTATATGGGTAAAAGTTTCTTGCATTCTCATGCGAAAATAATTCAAAATAATTTGTAACCGGATAAAATGAATGCTAGAGTATATTTTACTTCATTACGAAAAATAATTTATATATCTATATTGTAATACTCATTGAGGATTAAATTTTTATAGAAGTGACATTTTTTTTTAACAAGCCAAAATGAGATATATATTAATAACAAAGTGTGAATCATCCCGTACAAGATGTGCTGAGATTGAAACCCACAAAAGTTACAAAGTCACTGATGCCAAAAATGAAGGCATCAAAGAATGAAAAAACGAACCCAAGTTACACGTGGACACTCATGCAATGAAGTAGATGCTTCCACCAATCATGATAGCTATAATGAAAAAACACCTCTTTAGATTTCAGCCACAAGTAAGAGTTGAGTTTCACTTTGTCTGCAAGAATGGAAGGATTAGACATCGTGTTGTTAAAGATACGGTTATTCCTTTCCTTCGAGATGATCCAAATGAAAGCAAACCAAACAACTTTAAAGTATGTGAGCCGATCTCGGCATGCCTGCCATGTTTGAAAATTGGATACAATGGTCTCGAAGCACATATGGATCGACCGACGAAATTCCTAACCAATTAAGCACATGATACCAAACACTGGTCGATATCCTGCAACCTAAGAAAAGATGAGTAGCCGTTTCGGAAGTGCCACAATCAGCTACACACATAATATCACTAGATGGAATTATACTCCTCCGCAACAAGTTGTCTTTAGAAGTGACATTAATAATTCCCAAATAAGTAAAATAAAAATTACATTTCGTGCTTGGTTTGAATTTGCAGGTTTTTCTTCCCATGATATAATCATCCCCAATAAAGATTCAAAGCTTGCTGACATATATATGAGGTAGAAGATAATTATCAAATAAGAGAGTTATTTTATGAGAAAGAAGAGTGTGGACAAAATTAGCGATAAGTTTATATCATAGTAAACGTTGACAGTTCTGAATTTCTGGATTTGTGGATAGATTCAAAGAAAAACAATAGATGATCATGTCTGTAAGTCTGTTGGACTTGGTTCTGAAAGTGAAGTGTAAGACAATGACATTATTCTGTTCCAATAAAGTTTGGATTCTTAATTACAATTAGAATTTTCACTCCGTTTCTCTTTGGTGAAAATTTCAACCATATAGAATGATGATTTTTTTTTTTGGTATTTGAGAATGAAGATTTGAAATATGAGTATCTATGAATAGACGTGCACACACGTTAACCAGATACATACAAGTGTGTGTATATATATTTGGTCAAGAATACATGTATATTTAATTAACGTTGATGTTTATTGAGTTGTGTCATATAATATCGCTGCCCAAACATCATGTTGAAAACATAACTTCTACTTTTTCTAGTACAGTAGTACTCTTGTTGAATTAATTTACAATTCTATGGAGTTGAATTCTACCGCCATTGCATCTTTCTCTTTAGGATTGAGTCATGTTATGAGTCTTAGGTTTAAGTTGTTGTCTTGATAAATTTTAAATACTTTCGAATACAAACATAAAATCCACAAGGTCTTACTCCTACATTCTTTGGAGTATATATGCTATTGTTTTAGCTATGCTTATCTTGTGGCAATTAACTCTTTATTACTTCATCCGGTTCTATGAAAAAATTCATTTTTTAGATTCATGAATAATTAATTAGTATTTAATTTATAACAAAACTAAAAATGAATTATTATTTTATTCATAACCAAACAAAATTCACTCTCATTCTTCTAACTTAAGATTATAATTATTTTTTAACGACATAATATCGCTCAAATCCCTATAGATACAATAATTCAATACTTATTTTTGATACTTCATTGGATAGAATGGGAAACCCACACTAGGATTGTTAATGGTAGTATTATTGATGAGTGAGGTTTATATAGACTGGGAAACCCGGCCAGACTAGGATAAGTAAACAATATAACTATCTTGGATGGTTATGCACTTATCCTTTATAACAAACTAAATCTAACGTAATCAATCAAAATAGTAAGTCTAACTAATACCTCCCCCTTCACTTCTCCCTCTCCTTTCCCGTATTATTTTTTAATACAATTGTATCAAAGACTCAGGAACAAAGCTGGAAGGAGGACCAACAAATGTCAGAGTTCCCCAATTGTTTTCTTTTCTTCTTCATATTAGTATGCCATTATATTTTTGGTTAAAGCGCACTTTTCCCAAGTTTTAAAAAGTTGTGATTTTGGTCTCTTATGAACAAAAATTATAATTTTGTCTCCCTAAGATTTAGCCCATTTGCAATAGTAGTCTTTTTGCAAATTTTGACTTAGTCAATGCCTATGTAGCAGGGCCACGTGTGTAATTATAGGATTTTAAAAAAATAAAAAATCCACATAATCATTTTTGAAATTAAATAAATGAAAATGAAATTAAAAAAATAGAATTTTTTTAAAAGAAAAAACCCAAATACCAACCCATTTCTTCCTTTCAAGTTCTGTCATTAGGAGTTTCGATCAACGACGAACTCTCCGATTTCGATGGATTGCCGGTGAAAAACTTTGGTGGTCCCAAGAAGAGGTGGCGTCTGTCGGACTGGTATTGGAAGTGTTGTTGTGTACAAGTGTGAGTTATATGTCCCACATCGGATAAAAGAGTAAAAGTTGAACACCTTATAAGTAAGAGGACCCATAAATGCATTGCCTTAAGGTTTTGGGTAAGAGTGTGGTCTCTCTCTTTTGCTTGTGCGGTTGTTCTAGCCTCGATGTCCCCTGAGCTCTTCCAGTGACCCAACAGGAAGGTGGCGGAGAGGAAGGAACGTCAATGGTGAAAGTGGGAACCACAAAAACTTCAATCTTTTCACCTAAAAAAGAGGAAAAAAGAATGACAAGAAGGTAATGATTTGGTTATTATCCTTGTCCTGTTCTTCTTCGCTTTGTCTTGGGTTTTCAAGTAAAAGGGGTGTTTGTATTAATCTTCAGAACCAAACAAAAACAGGAACAATATAACTCAACTATGTATGAATTAGATTCGTTTTGTAACCACTAAAAACAATGATTATTTTTTTTTATGTTGTTGTTCATCTATAATCGTTAAAGGAAGGAAAATAGAGAAAGAGATGAGGGAAATAAATGAAGTGTGTTGTTGGGGAAAGAAGAATGATTATATAAATTAAGCTACATAGAACAATTTATTACTTTTTCCACCGTGAATATTGCAGTAGCCAATTCTGATATACCATAACAAGTTATTTATGCATGTGTAAATAAATAAGGATGCATTCGTAATCAGTTGTATAAGTACACATCAATAATAATTTTGAAATTGGTGGAGAAAATTAAAATTTGCAGGTTCACTTAAATATAATCCTTAATTTTTTTTTATGGGCTGGATTGGAATTGTTATGAAGAAATGAATTGAGATTTAGGGTTTTTTTAATATCTTTTTCGGATTTTTAAAATTTTTAAATTTCATTTTCATTTATTTAATTTTAAAAATGATTATGTGGATTTTTTTTTAAAATTCAATAATTACACGCGTGGTCTGCCACATAAGCATTGACCAAGTCAAAATTGGTCACAAGGACTAATATTGCAAATGGGCTAAATCTTAGGGTGCTAAAATTGTCATTTTTGTTTATAGGGGAACAAAATCGCAACTTTTTGAAACTTAGGGGGAAAAGTGCACTTTAGCCTATATTTTTTGGTCACGATATTATTTTCTATCAACTTTATATGATATTCTATAATGAGCCTTTTGTGACTCAATATATTTAGCGTTCAACACTTAAGTTTCTAAGTTTAATTACACTAATCATTAACTTAATTACACTAATCATTAACTAGAATGCATAACAATGAAAAATAAAGTGAAATTTTGTTTGCAATTTACAGAAGAATCTTAATCATCAATGAATATCAATTTATGATTCCTTGTTGCAATTTCCTTCAAAAAAAATTATTTATTACATGCAGTGTTATTCGTGAACTCTTATACCAACGATGTGCTCATGATTTTGTCTTGAATTTATCCTCCTACCTTTGCATTTTGTTGTTTCATGTTTTCTTTCTTTACTATTAAAAAATCTTTTTTAGTCCCGTCATACTCAAGCAAGCCTCAAAGAACTCATCTTTCTTATATCTTTGAAGTTTCTTACAATTTTAGATATATTTTTTTATTTGAGAATATTTTCGGATACATATTAACTTTGGATATAACTTCTTAATTTTTTTTTTTATATACATTATGCATATAAATATTTGTTTTTTCTTTACTATTTTATACTTTTAACAGTGATGCTATTTCTAGCGAAGGAAATCATCACGAAGTCATCATGAATGTATGGCAACCATTGGATTTGCTTTCTTATAACAATACATGGGTTGATGGAAATCATGAAGGTGGCCCACACTGTTAATTAACACGGTCGTGATAACTTCGGGATGCTATTTTTCAGGAAACATAGCATTTTCCTACTTTTAAACTCTCCCTCCCCTAAACTGATTTGCTTCCAACACCATTTTTTTTAAAGAGCCACATTAAAATTTCTTAAAAAAAAATTATTTCTAGTCTGCCACACTCTCTCAGTACAAATTTTATATCCAACTTACTCTTCTCACTCCCTCATTAAAATTTATTTAAATAAAGGCTTCTATTCATGTATGTAAATATGAAGGGTTAATAGTGTTTTATCCCCTATAATATATGACACTTTTGATTTTGTCCCCTGTAAAATATTTTTTTTAGATTCCGTCCTTGTAAAATAAAGATTCTTCAAGATTGCCCCCTGACCCCTATGACTCATCAGAATCTCTTACATGGCGCTCATGTGGATTTTTTTTTTCATTATTTTTTTGGATGCCCTGCGTAAAAAAAACATATTACACGTCATTTATAATTAAAAATCTGAAAATTAATTTTTAGAAATAAAAAAAAATCAGAAAAAATTCAGATTATATTTTCTAATATAATAAAAAACTCTAGAACTTAAATTTTTTTTTTTAAAAATGGAATGTATATTTCGAAAACTAGAAAATTAAATTCAAAATTAAAATAAGTTCAATCTTTTTTCTTAAATAAAAAAGTTTGATTTAATTTTTCTAAAAAAATAAAAATCAGGAAAATAAGAAAAGTTTCTATTTTTATAAAAAAAAATAAAAATAATTTTATTTTTGTAACAAAAATTAAATATTCTGGCAAAATAAATATTTTTTCCGATATAAAACTTTTATTTTTCTAAAATAATAAAATTCTATAAAATAATATAAGTTTTTAAATAAAAATATATATTATTTTTGTAAAAATATTACATATTCTGGAAAATAAAATCTATTTTTGTTTAAGAAATAAATATTCTGGAAAAAAAATTATTTTGAATTTTTTTTTAGAATTTTTATTCCAGAATTTTTATATTGAAATAAAATCTGAACTTTTTTAAATTTCAAATGTGTTTTTCTAATTTACGAAATATATTTTCTAATTTTTATTTTTAAAATTAAGTTCCAGATTTTTTTAACTTTTTGAGAAAAAAAATCTGAACTTTTTATTTTGAAAATTAATTTTTTCGATTTTTTAAAATTTTCGAAAATTTATTTTCAGATTTTAATTTTTTTTCTTTTTTTAATTAAATATGATGTGTTAAATGAATTATACATGTGACCAATGAAAAATAATAAAAAATAAAAAGAAATATCCACATCAGCGCCACGTATGAGATTCTGTTGAGTCATAGGGTTCAGGGGGCAATCCTGAAGAATCTTTATTTTACAAGGGCGGAATCTAAAAAAATAATTTTACAGGGGGCAAAACCAAAAGTGCCCTATATTACAAGGGGGTAAAACACTATTAACCCTAAATATGAGTTACAATAGATTAGATATTCAGTGGAACCGCCTATGAGGAGCTCCAAGAATACTCTAAAATGACTAAGGTGAAAATACAATGGGTATGCTAGAATGAATGACCTTCTCTTGCTTTCTAAGTGCCCTCTTTATAGTCATTACTTTCTTGACCTAATGGGCCTCTCTATGGATCTCCAGGCCCATTGGCAAAATTGGTTACTCCTTCTCTGTGTATCTCATCCGTACATGACACATGGAGCTGGAGCACGTGCAACTTACGTCGCTTGTCCGTGCAGGACGTGTGGTACACCATGAAACACTTCTTATGAGGACCACAACTTTCCCTTGGATAGTAACGTGAGGAAGTGGAGCTCTAGTTGACCTGAAGAAAAGAGCTGAGCAAGGCATGTTGAAGGGTCGAGCTGAGCTGGGCATACTGAAGGGTTGAGCTGGGCTGGGCACGCTAAAGGGACGAGCTGAGATGAGTATGCTGAAGGGACGAGCTGAGTTGGTCATACTGAAGGGTCGAGCTGAGCTGAGCACGTTGAAGGGACGAGCTGAGCTGAGCATGCTGAAGGGACGAGCTGAGTTGGTCATGCTGAAGGGTCGAGTTGAGCTGAGCACGCTGAAGGGACGAGCTGAGCTGGTCACACTGAAGGGACGAGCTGAGCTGGTCATGCTGAAGGGTGGAGCTCTATTGACCTGAACACTCAAGTTGAGCTGGATATGTTGAATAGTCAATGTATAGTAAATTCCATGTGGTATAGTCCTCTATACCAGTCCAACTTCCGTTTAGTTATAATAGCTCGCTGAGTTAATTTTTTTGTGACAACTAGAGTACCCATGGAAGAATGATGGGTAATTTACCTCAACCAATGAACATTCACTTTTTAGGTGGTATCTATGAACTATCTTGACTCCAACAATAAATTGATCATTTTCATTGGTTGGTGGGTAAATTACCCACCATTTTTCAATTGTAATCTAGAAAAAAGCTAATTTTTTTCCATAGCGGATCAAGTGTCAATTGTACATACTACACTAGACTCTAACTCGTGCGATGCACGGGTATCGCACAAGTTTTGAAGAATATAAATATCATATTGATTATACATTCAATACTATGTTATGAAACGACTGCAACAAGGATAAAAAAATGCAAAAAATACATCAATTTAAGCTATTAACTTTGTTTTCTTACCAAATAATATTACCAGTTGTGTTCTTGAATTTCTTCTTTGTTAATAATGAAAAGAAATTGCAATCAGAAAAGGAACCGCTAGGGCATTTGTGACTTTAAAAAAATGTTTTAGCACAGTATATGAATTTTGGAAGCAAAAATATATCAATCAAAATGGAAGTGGCTTAGTGGTGAAAATTGTAAAGTGTAGTCGTATGGTACCCGATTCAATTCCTTGCAAAACCTTTTTTTTCATAAAATTTATTCAAACCAGCCAAAAAGGGCGGTATTAGGGTTAAGTGATAAAATCAACGATCTTTTGAGCAATGCGAAATTAAAGCAATTACCGATATATAGTGGAGTGTAATAGCAAAAAGGAAATGCACAGCAAAAGTTAAAATGAAAACGGTCCACTTGGCCCAAAACTCTATCATACAACAAACCAAAAAAGAAGAAATAGCTAGCTTGAGAAGAAAGCTATAGACAAAACAGAATAAGAAGAAGATGAAGGCATGAACAAATAATCCACCTTCCCATTGGAATCTTCATCACACCACCACTAGCATATCTAGATTGTCCTAAATTTCCAATCGTCAAGCAAAAGGCAACAACACCCCCACACCCAACATCTTCACCATGTGCTTTACGCTATATACATATATAGTTCGGTGAATTTCTTAACTTATAAATGCATTTGCAAAAATAGCTCCAACTTTTCAACCATGTGCCAATAATCAATATTTTTCACTATGAGTATCAGTGTATCACATACATATATAATTAGCAAACATAAGCGCACTAGCTAGTGGCTACTATATATATATATATATATATCATTATAATGAAGCTAATAAACTAGCTAGACTAAAACAAGCTTAATCCATTTGAGACAATATGCTGTGAACGTGGTGGGGACAGATTGCACTAGAAGGAAAATCAATATACTATTCATCATCACTTTAGCAGCCTTATGGAGATATTGTTTGTTTAGTGTAGTGGCAACTAAGTAATGCAAACTAGCTAGTAACTAACTAGTGTAATGCCAAGGGTATAAAAGGGTGGTGTATGTAGCAATATTGTGATACATGCATTATTGGGAAGTGCTTAATAATTAGGCAAGAGATGGGGATTATGAGAGTAGTATTTGCGATGGTTCTGGTTGTTGTGGTGATCGTTGTAAGTCCTTGTTTGGTTAATGGGAGAAACTATTTCCATGAGAAGACAATGAATGTTGATGGCATCAACTCTACCGACACTGATGAAGTTTTACGTGGAGACAGTAGTTTTGTGAAAGATTCACGTGGAAGCAATATAGTGTACTCATCAGAAAAAGTATTAGTTGAAAGGAAGCTCAATAGCAACAATGGTGGAAAAGGAGGGGGTGCTGGAGGAGGAGGAGGGGGAAATGGAAGAAGTGGACATAGAGGGAGCAGAAAGGGGAATGGTGGAGGTGGAGGTGGTGGCGGAGGAGGAGGAGGTTCGGGTGGAGGTGGTGGGGGTGGAGGAAGTGGACAAGGCCATGGATGGGGAGGGGGAAGCGGTGGAGGAGGAGGAGGAGGCGGTGGTGGTGGTGGAGGAAATGGTAATGGTCATGGTCAAGGTGGTGGTGGTGGAAGTGGTGGAGGTGGTGGTAGAAGTGGAGGAGGTGGTGGAGGAGGTGGTGGTGGTGGAGGTGGAAGTGGTGGTGGTGAAGGATGGGGTTGGAGTGGTGGAGGAGGAGGAAAT